>ERZ791821.41-NODE-41-length-129911-cov-102.309805_pt1 | contig 129911 bp, 110 predicted proteins | sample MGYA00510300_ERZ791821 | MGnify/ENA primary metagenome ERZ791821 (study PRJEB30046, sample SAMN00792034) | human gut metagenome | study: EMG produced TPA metagenomics assembly of the A metagenome-wide association study of gut microbiota in type 2... | reverse complement strand
CGTGCCCAAGATAGTTAGCTGGAAACGGCTTGTGAAAATAGGTAGCCGCCGACTTTTGTATGGCCCGTTGGTCAAGCGGTTAAGACAGAGGCCTCTCACGCCTTTAACATCGGTTCGATTCCGGTACGGGTCACCATATGCACCTCTAGCTCAGTTGGTAGAGCAACTGACTCTTAATCAGTGGGCCCAGGGTTCGAGTCCCTGGAGGTGCACCAAATTTTGAACGTCAAGTCGTAAGATTTGACGTTCTTTTTCTATGTAGGAAAGCGGCTGCACACTTTCTGCACACCGTTTGCACGCTTGATTTTTTGCAGGGCAGGAAAGCCGACACGGCAAAGTTGACAAAAAACAAAGCAAAACATTGTGACACTTTACAAAATACAAAATTGCCCGACGAAAAAGCTGCTGCACTTTTCAGATTGAAAGAAACGGCAAAAAACGCTATACTTTCGTTAACGGAAGCAAAAGCGCTTAGCGAGAAGATCGCTAAGCGCCTTTTTTGTACCCTGCGGGGCGGCTTTCGTTTTACGGTTGGGTCAGCACCTCCGGGTCACCGGGCTTATAGATATGGGTCTTGGTCAGGCGGCGCATGGTGTCCTCGTGGTTGCGGCTGGCGTAGGCGGTGTACAGGATATCCATCACGTTCAGCTGGGAAAGGCGGGAGGACATGGCGCCGTTGCGGAACAGGCTCTCGTTGGCGGCCACATACAGCACATGGTCGGCCAGCTGCGCCACCTCGGAGGGGTAGTAACGAGTCACCGCGATCACCGGTGCGCCGCCCGCCTTCATTTCTTTGATGCACTGGATCATCTCCATGGTCTGCCCGGAGTAGGAGAACACGATGCCCACATCCTGCGCGGTGACGTTGCGCGCCTGCAAAAGCTGCGAGTGGGAGTCCTCGTTGACCACGCAGGGTTTGTCCAGCCGCAGAAATTTCAGGTAGGTGTCCTTTGCCACGCACAGCGAAGAGCCGATGCCGAACAACAGCACCGTGCGGGCGTTGGCGATCAGCTCTACGCACTGCTCCAGCTCGTCCAGCAGCAGCAGCCGCTGGGTGTCCAGCAGGCTCTGGATGTTCTTGTGAGTCACCTTCTCCACGATCTCCTGCAGGCTGTCCTGTGGGGTGATGTCCTTTTCCCGGTGGCTGCCGTTCTCGCCAAGGGTGGCAAGCTCCAGCGTCAGGGCGTGGCGCAGCTCCTTGTAGCCCTGAAAGCCAATCACCCGGCAGATGCGCACCACGCTGGAAGGGGAAGAAAAGGAGCGCCGCGCCAGCTCCCGAATGGTAAGGGTGGTGGTCTCGTCCGGGTTGTCCAGAATGAACTGCGCAATCTGCCGCTCGGTGCTGCTGAGGGAGGGCTGCACCTCCCGCAGGCGTAAAAGAACGTTCTGCATATAGATTACCTCTTTTTTATTTCAGGATGGATTGAACAAGTTGTACAAAAAAGTTATACTTGAACGAAAAAATTTCAAAAACAATGCTTGCATAAAACATTGTACCACAAAATAGTCTTTTTGTGGACATTTTGTTTGAAAAAGTTTATACTTTGGTCACAATCACGCCGCAAGGGGTGTGGCGGAAAATAGAGGTGCAGGAAATGGGTTTGAATCTGAGTGGGATGACCACCGAGACCCGCAACCCGCGCACGATGCAGCTGGACCAGATGTCCCCGCTGGAGATCGTGACAGTCATGAACGAAGAGGACGCCCGGGTACCGCTGGCCATTGCCAAGTGCCTGCCGCAGATCGCGCAGGCGGTCACTTGGGCGGCAGAGTCCTTTGAAAAAGGCGGACGGCTGTTCTATATGGGCGCCGGTACCTCCGGCCGCTTAGGCGTGCTGGACGCCGCCGAGTGCCCGCCCACCTTCGGTGTGCCGAAGGAGATGGTGGTAGGGCTGATCGCCGGCGGCGAAAAAGCCTTTATCGAGGCCGTGGAGGGCGCAGAGGACAGCCGGGAGCTGGCTGTTGAAGATCTGAAAGCCCACGGCCTGACCGCAAACGATCTTGTGGTGGGCATTGCCGCCTCCGGCCGCACGCCCTATGTGCTGGGCGGTCTGGACTACGCCAAAAGCGTAGGCTGCCACACCGCCGCCATTGCCTGCAATATCGGCAGCGCCATCGGCAAGGCCGCAGAGCTTGCCATCGAGGTGAATTGCGGCCCTGAGGTGCTGACCGGCTCCACCCGGCTCAAGTCCGGCACGGCACAGAAACTGATCTTGAACATGATCTCCACCGGCTCCATGGTGCGCACCGGCAAGGCGTACCAGAACCTGATGGTGGACGTGCAGCAGACCAACGAAAAGCTACACACCCGCGCCGAGAATATCGTCATCGACGCCACCGGCGTGGAGCGGGAGAAAGCACGCGCCGCCATTGATGCAGCGGGCGGCAGCGTAAAGACCGCCATCACCATGCTGCTGGCAGACTGCGATGCACAGGATGCCGCCCGGCGGCTGGAACGGGCACGCGGCCATGTGCGGGAGGCCATCCGGCTGGAAGTGCTGTAAAAGCACATTTTTACACCCAAGTTCCTTAGCGGCACAGGCCGCATCGGATATACACCTGTTTTAAAGGAGGGCCCACTTATGACGAATGAAGAACTGGTCCGCGCGGCGCTGGAGAAGGTCGGCGGAAAGAGCAACGTTCTCACCGCAACCAACTGCATGACCCGCCTGCGGGTGCGCGTTAAAGATGACGCCAAGATCGACGATGATGGCCTGAAGGCCATCGAGGGCGTGATGGGCATCGTGCATGACCGTACCGGCTATGTGGAGATCGTGGTCGGCCCCGGCAAGTGCCGCAAGTGCGCAGATATCTGCCGCGACATGGGCATCCCGGCAGACGCCGCCGCTTCCACTGCCAACGACTGGCAGACCAACAAGGCCGCAGTCAAGGCCGGACAGAAGCAGAGCAAGGTCAGGGAGCTGTTCAAGACCTTCGGCGATATCTTTATCCCCCTGATCCCGGGCGTTGTGGCTTCCGGTCTGTGCGCCGGCATCAACTCCCTGATCGGTCAGGTGGTGCCGAACTACGCCGACATCCCCGCACTGGCACTCATCAGCACCCTGCTGGGCCTGATGAACACCTGCTTCCTTGGCTACCTGACCGCATGGGTCGGCTACCGCGCAGCCGAAAAGTTCGGCGGCACCCCCATTCTGGGCGGTATGCTGGGCATGATCACTGGTCTGGACGGCATCAACAAGATCTCTTCCATTCTGGGTCTCTTCAACGAGGCTGTGCCGCTGGATTCCATCCTGCGTGCAGGCCGCGGCGGCGTGCTGGCCGTTGTGCTGGGCGCATGGTGCCTTGTCAAGATCGAGCGCTGGGTGCGCAAGTGGATGCCCGAATCTCTGGACATCGTGTTCACCCCGCTGATCACCATGATCCTGTGCCTTGTACCCTATATCCTGGTCATCATGCCCGCTACCGGCTATGTTTCCACCGCACTGTGCTGGGTGGTTGAAAAGCTGTGCATGAGCGAGAGCCTGATCGTGCGCATCATTGCCGGTTATGTTTCCACCGCTCTGTTCCTGCCCATGGTCGCTATGGGTATGCACCACGGTCTGGTCGCCCTGTACTCCGTGCAGCTGGAGAGCTTTGGCTACGTTACCCTGTACCCCGCTCTGGCTATGGCCGGTGCAGGTCAGGTTGGCGCTGCTGTCGCTATCTACTTCAAGGCTAAGAAGTGCGGCAACACCCGCCTGAAGAACGTTATCACCGGCGCACTGCCCGCAGGTCTGCTGGGCATCGGCGAGCCGCTGATCTACGGTGTCACCCTGCCCATGGGCAAGCCCTTCATCAGCGCCGGTCTGGGTGCCGGCTTCGGCGGTGCCTTCGTCATGGCCATGCAGGTGGCTGCTACTGCTTGGGGTCCCTCCGGTCTGCTGGCTCTGTTCGTCATGACCGCCGGCCCTCACGGTGTGGCTGCTTCCGTTGGCTGCTACGCAGTGGGTCTGGTCATCTGCTACATCATGGGCTTTATCGTGACCAACGCAATGGTCTCTGTTGAGGACGTTGCCAATGCTTAAAACACTCGGACGGTCAGTGTATCTGACGCAGTTTGAGGAACAGCGTGCGTCGCTTTCCGCTTTTGCGGCAGGCGGCGCGCCTGTTTTTATCTCACTGCATATCAGCGAAGAATTTGATGCCGCTTACTGCGCCCGCGTGCAGGAGATGTGCGACTTTCTGGCGGCGCAGGGCTGGCGCATTCTGGCAGACGTGTCGGAAAAGACCATCCGGCAGTTCGGCTGTGCCGACCTGACTGCGCTGGCAAAGCGGCTGCACCTGTGGGGTCTGCGGCTGGACTACGGCTTCTCGCTGGAGGAGATGCGCGCCCTTGCGCAGCAGCTGCCCGTTGCCGTCAACGCTTCCACCACCACTCCGGAGGTGGCGCGGCAGCTGGCCGCGGGCGGCGGCACGGTCATCGCCATGCACAACTTCTACCCCCGCCCGGAGACCGGCCTTGACCCGGAATTCCTGCACGAGAGCACCGCCGCATTGCAGGCAGAGGGCTTGCAGGTGTACGGCTTTATCCCCGGCGACGCTCTGCTGCGCGGCCCGCTGTACAAGGGGCTGCCCACGCTGGAAGCCCACCGCACCGCCGCCCCCTCGGCGGCCTTTGTGGATTTGGCTGTGAACTACGGGCTGGACGGTATTTTTGCGGGAGATCCGGAGGTCAGCGCGCGGGAGCAGGAGTACATCCGGCACTTCTGCACCACCGGCGAGCTCTGCCTGCCGGTCGCCCTGCGCCCCGGCTACGAGACGCTGTACGACCGCACCTTTACCTGCCGCCCGGACTCGCCCAAAGGGCTTGTGCGGTATCAGGAATCCCGGCTCTACTCCTGCTTTGGCAGCACCGTGCAGCCGGATAATTGCGTGGAGCGCCGCCGCCGTTGCGTGACCATGGATAACATCGGCTACGGACGCTATTCCGGCGAGATCCAGCTTGTGCGCGCCGACCTGCCCGCAGACGAAAAGGTAAACGTCATCGGCGAAGTGCCCGCAGAATACGACCTGCTGCTGGACTGCATTAAGTGCGGAAAGACCTTCCGCATGGTAAAAGTACAGTAAAAACCCTCTCAGTCACGCCTGACGGCGTGACTGAGAGGGTCCGTTTTATAACTCCTGCTCTTCAAACCCGTTGACGGTCAGCACGGTCAGGGCGGTAAAGCCGGCAGCCTTGATGGCGGCGGCGGCTTCGTCAAAGCCGAAGGTCAGCGCGGCGGTGTCGTGGGCGTCGGCGGTGATGATCACCCTGCCGCCCAGCTTGTTCCACTCGCCCAGCAGCCATGCGCCGGGGTAGAAATCCTTGCGGTAGCCCCGGTATACGCCGCCGGTGTTCACTTCCAAGATGCAGTCGTTCTCCCGGGCAGCTTGCAGCGCCCTGAGTGCCGCTGCTTTGTAGCGGGGGGACTCCTCATCAAAAAAGCTGCCGTCTGCGTTCGGCTTTTTGACAAGGTCGATGTGACCCAGAATGTCCGGCTTTTTGGCGGCGATCTTCTCCACCTCGGCAAAATAGGCCTCCACCGCTGCCAGCGGGTCGCCGTCAAAATCGTTGTTGATGCAGTCCTGCAGATCCTCGGGGCGGAAATTGATCTCGTAATATTTCCCGGTGTTCTTGCTGTACAGGTGGTGTGCACTGCCGATCCAGTAATCAAAGCCCTTGGGCGTGCCCTCGCTCAGCAGGTCCCACTCGATGCCACACAGGATATCCACCTTGCCTCGGTACTCGTTTTTCAGCTTGGCAATGGTGGCGCGGTACTACGCGGTGCGGCCGGGGGTCATGCAGTATTTCGGGTCGGGCTTTGTGTAGCTGTGGCCACTGAAACCAAGGGTGGTCAGCCCCCGCGCACAGGCGGCACCCGCCATCTCCTGCAGGGAGTTTTTGCCGTCACACAAAGTAGAGTGGCAATGTACGCTGGACTTTCTGTAATCTGCCATGGGCTTCTCACTGCATCCTTTCCTGCTTGACCTTGTGGTCGATGACGTGGCGCTTTTCCAGCTCCCGGGTCACATCCTCTACGGTGATGCAGTTAATGGCAAGGGGGATGCTATCCTCGAACCGGGCTTCCACCCGGTTGGTATCCATGTTGAAGCGGCAGGAAAGCAGTTTGTTCATAGGAAACCTCTTTCTATATTAAGGTGATGTCTGTTCGATTGTCCAAATTCCTGCCATGAATCGTAAGTGTTGATGTACATTTGATGCTTGGTTTAAACAGGTGAAATTGCGGATGCCATTTTCGAGCCAAACCAGCCCATTTTCCCGGCTTTGCATAAAAATCCGATCCCTGTTTTAAGGGGCAGATTTTGGCTCTGCACATTTTTGCACACTTTTTGCACACCGGAACGGCTGGATAACGGATGCAAGAGAGGATAACAGGTGCAAAGGATGCAGCAGATGCGAAACGTAAATTTACGGTGAAACGATAAAAATGATGAATTTGCGTAATTCTGGAAATTGACGATTGTTGCACGTTGGTTTCTCTTAATCAGTGGGCCCAGGGTTCGAGTCCCTGGAGGTGCACCAGATTTTGAACGTCAAATCGTAAGATTTGACGTTCTTTTTTTTTTTTTCATATAGAAAACCACAAGCTATGCTTGTGGAAGAAAAGAGCCGTAGCGTTGAAACGGTAAAAAAGAACCTCCTTTTGCTATAATTAGAAGCGGGTAACGCCAACCGCATACTAAAGCAAAAGGAGGTTCATCCATATGGACGAGAAAAGTTTATCACATACGAGCTGGAATTGCAAATATCACATAGTGCTAGTACCGAAATATCGCAGGAAAGTGATATACGGAAAGCTAAGAAAAGATATTGGAAAAATACTAAGGATACTATGCGATTACAAGCATGTAGAGATAATAGAAGCACACGCGATGCCAGACCATATCCATATGCTTGTGTCGATACCGCCCAAACTTGCCGTAGCAGATTTCATGGGGTATCTCAAAGGGAAGAGTGCGCTCATGATATTCGAGCGACATGCAAACCTAAAATACAAATACGGAAGGAGAGTGTTCTGGGCGAAAGGATATTACGTAAATACAGTAGGTGGAAATGAAGCCAAGATCCGCAAATACATTCAGGAACAAGAGTTCAACGATCAGATGTGCGACCAGTTGAGCTTCAAGGAATACAAAGATCCATTCAAGAATGTAGCTGACTTCGATGACGACGATTCGCCAGAAGTGCCTACAGATAGTATGAGAAAGTAAAAGCGACGTCAGTGTGCGGTTGACGTCGCTCATTGTGCGCCTTTAGGCGCGGCTGGTATTATGGCCCCTATGGGGCCGTTCTGCAAACCCCGCGTTTTCACGCGGGGTTATGATTTTATGGAAAATTGCGCAAAGTCTTGCGTATTACAGGGCTGCCAGCGTCTTAGCCACCTCGTAGCCAAAGGTAACGCAGCGGCTGTGGCTCAGGCAGTTCTCATTATGGGGATAGGTGCCGGAGAACATACTGCCGGACACGTTGCCAATAGCGTACAGACCCTCAATGGGCTGTGCCTCGGTGTTCAGCACTTCGCTCTTAGCAGTGATCTGCAAACCGCTGACGGTGCACAGTGCGGAGGCCATCTCCTTGGTAGCATAGAAAGGAGCCGTGTCGATCTTGTGCATCATCTCGCCGGGGAAATGGAAATCGGTGTCCTCACCGGCATCGCACATCTCGTTCCAGTGGTTGATGGTCGCCACAAAGGCATCAGCGGGCACGCCCATCTTCTCTGCAAGTTCCTCCAGCGTATCAGCCTTCAATGCCTTGTCGCTGGTAGCAGCGCCAGCCCAGACCTCCTTGGGGCCGTAGCAGCTGGAAGAAGGGGTCCAAATGCTGTCAACAATGTCCATCACGTTTGCGTCTACAATGTAGTAATTGTATGCGCCCGGCTGTGCCTGAATGGCGTTTGCCAGATGGTTATAGGCCTCGTACTCAGCCGTAAAACGCACGCCCCGCTTATTCACCCGCAGGTACGGCATCAGCTGCTCAGGATCCAACATCAGCGAATGAGGATACTCATCCTCCATGGCACCGATCGCCTTGGCCATCTCATGGCCGTCGCCGGTGTTGGTCTTGGTTCCGTTCATCCAGTGACCCAGTGCCAGGTCACGCGGGCGGCAGCAGGCAGCCAGTTTTTCCGGGTTGAACTCATAGCCGCCGGTGGCCAGAACGATGCCCTTAGCGGTCAGATACTTCACATAACCGTTCTCACCCTTGACGATAGCACCCACGACCTTTTCGCCCTCGGTCACCAGCTGGACGACCGGGGTGTTGAACAGCACTTCCGCACCGGCAGCAGTGATTTTTTCCTGCAGCTTTGCGGCGATCTCATCGGTTGCCATCGGGATGTTGAGGGAGGTGTTCCAGCTGCGGGAAAGGCTCAGCTCGTCATAGGCAGCGGTAAACTCCGGGAAATCACCGGCGTTGAAGGTCAGAGAATAGTTTTCCACCGGGATCTCCAGCTGATCCAATAACCAGTCAACGGCTTCGTCACAGGTATCGACCCACTTCTGGTAGATGGTCTGCTCACCGCGGTAAGAGCAGTTGACCATTGCGTCATCCATCCACTGCTTGGTGTCAAACTCTACGCCGAATTTCTGGTGTACACGGTCATGGAATGCACCCATGGTCGCACTGCGCCAGGTGGGCGAAGCGCCCTTCTCCACGGCGACTGTTTTCAGGCCCTGCTCCGCGCAGGCAAGGGCGGCAGCCATACCGGCAGGCCCCTGACCACAGACCAGTACATCCACATTGACGGTCTCTTTGATCTCGCTGTCCGCGATGGGGTCTGCCACAAAAGCGATCTCACCCTGACCGGCAGCAGTGGCACCGCCCAGTCCTTCTTCGCAGGCAGGGAAACCGCTCTTCACCTCTGCGGCAGGTGCTTCCGCCGGTGCTTCTGCCGCCACGCCCATAGCCTGCTGGATGCAGGAGGAGGCAGCCTGCTTGACAGCATCGGAGGTATAGGTGGCACCGGAAACGCCGTCGATCTCAGCGCTCTGTGCCTCCATCAGAGCCTTGCGGAAATCCTCGGCAGAGTTACGCGCCAGATCAATGGTCTCATTGGCGGTATCCACCGTTACATCCGTAATAGCATTCTCGGTAAAAGTCATGCTGACGGTCACCTCGCCCATGCCGGTAGCCTTGGCAGTGTAGGTACCGGGGGTGTAGACTGCAGCGCCGCCAGAGGCAGTAGAGGAGCCTGCACCGTTGCCGCAGGCTGTCAGTGCACCGGCGGTCACACCGCTCATGGCAGCGGCAGCGGCCAGCTTGATAAAGCCGGAACGAGAAATTTTTTTCATAGTGGGGTAATTCCTTTCTTCTTTCTCCGTAGGATGTCTGCCCTTGCATCGTGTATACAAAAGCACTATACTATAAACAGTTTATCCATTTGTCAAGACTATGGCAATCAATTGATTTTTACCCCGTTACAAATTGTAGTTGTAAGGAGTGTAACCATTTTATGGAGTACAAGCAGCTTGAGTTTTTTCTTGCCGTCTGTGAGCAGAACAGCTTTCGCCGCGCCGCCGAAACTTGTTTTGTCAGCCAGCAGGCCATCAGCAAATCGCTGGCCAATCTGGAACAGGAGCTGGGCGTTCAGCTGTTTGTGCGCAGCTCCGATGGCGTCACCCTGACCGAGGCCGGCCGTCTGTTGGAACAGCAGGTACGTCCGCATTTGAACGAGCGGAATGAGATCCTGCTGAGGCTGCGGCAGTTTCACGCCCAGCCTCAGCTGCGTATCGGATATTTTATGGGCTTTTTGCAGGAGCTGCCGCCTCATTTCTTTTCCGCATTCCAGCAGCAGCACCCGGAGGTGCAGCTGCATTTCCACAGTTATACCGACAACGAGCGCAGCCGCAACTATCGGAATTACGACTGTGATCTTGTCATCACTACTTCCCCTTTGAACAGCAGTGACTTTGTCCAGCTGGCTCACTTCGAAAGCGACATCGGTGCCATTTTGTCCCGGCAGAATCCGTTGGCGCAAAAGCATTCTCTGACCCTTGCCGATCTGAAGGAGGTCCCGCTGATCACCCTGAATACCGAGAACCGCTCTCAGGCGCGGCTGATGGAACGGCTGCAGACTCTGGGACTTACCATCGACAGCGTGCTGGGAGATGCCGACTGGGAACTGACTTTGGATCTGCTGCGGCAGGGCTTTGTTTCTTTTTATGCCGGAAAAGCCAGCACACTGCCTGCAGACATCTGCTTTTGTCCCTTGCAAAATCTGCAGCTCCGGTGGGAGTTTTTCATCTATGGCAAACGCAGTCGCCGCACTTCCACCGTGCAGCGGGAGCTGATCCGCCAGATCATGGCTGCAGTATCTACCAACGGACACGACTGACCCTCCCAGCCCGATGTCATACACAGCCTTTTTCCTGAAATACAGCGGTTTTTTCTCTGCTTTTTGCGTTTTTCTACAACTTCCGCTTTATCCCTTGACATCCCGGCACAAGGGGAGTATAAGAATCAAACGGTATCAATGCCCAAAACAAAAGCATGTGCAACAGATTTTCTCGAAAATCAGAAATTTCCGATGAATTTGTGATGCACATGCTTTTTGAATTGTTTGATTATACGTTTGATTTTGAAAATGGCTTCTGCACTTTCGGCTAAAACGATGTGCAACAGCCCCTTCGTTGGAAAATAAAATGGAACAGAGGAACGATTAACCTTCCAGCCTGCCGTGGTCACAGCCAAGTGAGAGATAATGCTCAATCTTGCCGCTCAACACCATCTGGGCATACTCTAAAGGTTTATTATAGAGCAGCCAGCCCAGTTCTGCCCGTTGCTCCGGGGTGTTGCCGTACTCGTTCTCGACAGCGATGCAGTCGATGGCAAGGGTAGTGCCATCCTCGAACCGGGCTTCCACCCGGTTGGTGTTCATGTTGTAGCGGCAGAAAAGCAGTTTCATCATAGTAGTATCCTCCTAGACTTGATTTTTAGTGTGTGGCCACTCAAACCAATGCCGTCAAGTCGGTGGGGGATAGGGGGGCGATTTTATTTGTCGGAGAGTAAGTGCACGGCTTCTGCACGGTTTCTGCACGGATTTTGCACGGTTTCAAACCGTGCAGAGGGTGCTTTTTGGTGCAAAATACGACAAAGAGTGCAGAAATTGCTGGGCAAAAAATCACGTTGCCTTGTTAAAAAATAACAATGACTCGAAACTTCCATAAATTGAGACGAACCGGCGGCTTGCTCTCTTAATCAGTGGGCCCAGGGTTCGAGTCCCTGGAGGCGCACCATGTCAACAAAATCCGAACTTTTTTCCAATAGGAGAAGGGTTCGGATTTTTTGTATTCTTTGGAAAACAGAACGAATCCCTTGCTTCCATCGAAAAACGTCCCAGACCTTATCACAAAAAAGCACGACAGACCACGGTAAGAGTGCCGTAAGGCAGAAAGGACACGAGTATGAAGTACGATGAAAGAACCTGCAAATTCAACATGGACACCGGCTGCGTGGAACTGCTGCTCCGGGATGGGAGAATGATCTCCATTGACTGCACCGGGATCGAGGATGCACTGGACGTGACCATGGTGCAGAGGTCGGAGTTGGATTGCCTCATCTACAATGACCCGCTGGGCTATGCGGATTTGATTCTGAATGGTGACCCGGAGGGGTATTTGAAGAATGGGACCGGGAACCATGGGCTAGAAGATTAAACGCAAACAAAAAACAGGGTGCGCCCCTGAATGAACAGCACCCCATTTGTCCGACAGGATTCGGTCTGACAAATGGGGTGTTTTTATATGTCGGAAAAACGAAAGGCGTATCGCGGAGAATGAGACCGATTTTTATAGTGCAAGATGCTTTGCACGATAGTCCCGCGGGCTGATGCCATATACATTTTTGAACGCACGGGAAAAGTGAAGCTGATTGGGATAGCTGACCATGGTGCTGATGGTGCTGATGGGCAGGCGGCTTTCGGTCAGCAGCTGTGCCGCCCGTGCCATGCGGTAGTGCAGCAGGAACCCCTGCGGGCTTTCGCCCATGGTATCCCGGAACACCTTGCTGAAATAGCTGCGGTTCAGTCCGCAGAAGGAGGAGATGTCCTCGATGGAAATATCTTCGCTGTAATGCTGCTCGATGAAGGACAGAGCCTCCTTCATGTAGAAGTCCCGCAGGCGGCGGGGACTTTGTGCCTGATGGGAGGCCGAGGACTGTACAAGCTGATCCAGAAACAGAAAGCCGTAGCCGATCTGACGCATGGGGCTGTCCTGACTGTGATTTACAAGGAAGAGCATCTGCTCCTGCAACAGCTGCCCGGCTTTGGCGCTTGCAGGCGAGTACACAGGGTTCTGTCCGCTGATGCCTGCAAGGTTCAGGGCTTCGTGGGCACGCAGACCGTCAAACTCGATCCATGTGTATTCCCACGGATCCTGTTCATCGGCACGGTAGGTAGTAACCTCACCCGGAGTGATCAGAAAACCATGCCCGCCCTCGATGGCGTATTCCTGTCCGTTTGCAAGCAGCAACCCTTTGCCGGAGATGACATAGTGGAACAGATAGTGGTTGCGGGCATAGGGACCATAGGAGTGCAGAGGCTCTGTCTGCTCCCAGCCATATTGGTATAAGTTGAGATCGACGAATCGCTCATCCTGAAACACATGGAACCTGCATTTTGTTTCCGTTGATACGTTTCTTTTTGTACATTCTTGCATACAAGATGCCTCCTGTTCGCTTTTTCTTATTATATACCAAAATGCGTTATGACTTCAACATAATTCGCAGTATTCCTTCAAATTGAGATATAACAAGTCGCATTTTTGCATTTACGAAACTGCTGGCAGATAGTATAATAATGACACAACAAGAGAAAAGAAACTGTGCAATGTGATGATGCACAAAATTTTCTCGCTGCTTTTGTAAGAGCTGACAAAAGCAAGAAAATCGACCCGGCCGGTGCGACACAGTACGAAGATCACCCTACGGAATAATGACTTTGGAGGAGAACAAAAATGAAGATCTCTCGCAGACAATTCGTAAAGGCAATGGCAGCAATGAGCGCCGCATCCATGCTGGCAGCCTGCGGCGGCAGCAGTGACAGCGGTTCTTCCGGCGGCAAGAAGGCACTGACCTTCCAGATCTGGGACGTTGCACAGAAGGAAGGCATGGAGGCGATGTGTGCGGCCTACACCCAGCAGCACCCGGAGGTCAGCATTGAGGTGCAGGTCACCAGCTGGAATGAATACTGGACAAAGCTGGAGGCCGCAGCCACCAGCAACCAGATGCCGGATATTTTCTGGATGCACACCAACGAGCTGCTGAAGTATGCCGACAACGGGATGCTGGCAGACTGCTCCGACATTGTGGAGAAGGACAAGTTCTCGGAGATCTCGCTGTCCAACGCCATGGGCTCCAACGGTACCCTGTATGCAGTCCCCAAGGACAAGGACACGGTCGGTCTGGTGTATAACAAGGAGATGTTCGATGCTGCCGGTGTTGCTTACCCGGACGAGAACTGGACTTGGGACGATCTGGTCAGCGCATCCGAGAAGATCTACGCTGCCACCGGCAAGTACGGCTATATGGCATACGCCGACGACCAGCTTGGCTACTGGAACTTTGTGTATCAGGCCGGCGGCTACATCCTGAACGAGGACAAGACCAAGGCGGGCTTTACCCAGCCTGCCACCGAAAAGGCAATGAAGTTCTACATCGGTCTCCAGCAGAATGACTGGTGCCCGGACCAGACCTACTTTGCCGAGACCGCTCCCGGCACTGCATTCTTCTCCGAGAAGGGCGCAATGTTCCTGGAAGGCGACTGGAACATCCTTGCCGAGCTGCAGAACTACCCCGAAATGGTGGGCAAGTGGGATGTGGCGGTTCTGCCCAAGTGCCCCGACCCGGAAAGCGGAGACGGCCGTGCAACCATCTCCAACGGTCTGTGCTACGCGACTGCTGCCAGCAACAAGAATCTGGATACCGTGAAGGATATCCTGAAATTCTTCGGCAGCGAGGAGGGCCAGCGCATTCAGGGCGAAAGCGGCGCGGCCATCCCTGCCTATCAGGGTCTGGAAGATACCTGGGCAGGCTGCTTTGCAGAGTATCCCATCAATATCCAGTGCTTCATTGAGATGTTTGAGTACAGCATCCAGAGCGTCAACAACGCCTCTCGCCCGGAGTGGAAGAGCAAGGTCAGCGATGAGCTGCTGAAGATCTACGCAGGTACCGAGGACATCGAAACCGGCCTGCAGAAGATGCAGGACATCGTGGATCAGGCCAGCGCGGGCTGAAAATGCAGCTTGGGAGGAACCAAATGAATAGCACATCAAAGCTGGGCCGGGATGGGCGTTTCTGGGGACTTTTGATGATAGCTCCCACCATCCTCGGTCTGATGATCCTGAATATTATCCCGTTCTTCCAGACCATCTACATGAGTTTTTCCAAGACGAAAGCCTTTGGAGCCTATCAGTTCTGCGGTCTGGAAAACTACCTTGAAATGTTCCGCAATGCGGAATTCTGGAAGGCAAACTGGAACTCCATCTACTTCTGCATCCTCACTGTGCCGGTGGGCGTTTTTCTGGCGCTGATCGTGGCAGTGCTGCTGAACGCAAAGATCAAGGGCAAGACCGCCTTCCGCGCCATCTTCTTCCTGCCCATGGTGGTGGCTCCTGCTGCGGTAGCAATGGTCTGGAAGTGGATCTTCAATGCGGAGTACGGCATTCTGAATCAGGTCCTTGGCACGAACATCCGCTGGCTGACCGACCCCAAGATCGTTCTGGTCACCTGTGCCATCGTTTCCATCTGGAGCTCCATCGGCTACGATGCCGTGCTGCTGCTGTCCGGCATCCAGAACATTTCCCAGTCCCTGTACGAAGCCGCCGAGCTGGACGGCGCATCCAAGATCCGCCAGTTCTTCAGCATTACGCTGCCCATGGTGTCGCCCACCCTGTTTGTGGTACTCATCATGCGCCTGATGGCTTCCCTGAAGGTCTACGATCTGATCTACATGATGGTGGAGCAGACGAACCCTGCGCTGACCAGCGCACAGAGTCTGATGTACCTGTTCTACCGCGAGAGCTTTGTTGCCGGCAATAAGGGCTACGCATCGGCCATTGTGGTGTGGACCGTGCTGCTGATCGGTCTGGTCACGCTGGTGCAGTTCATCGGTCAGAAGAAGTGGGTCAATTACGAGGTGTAAACTATGAATGCCAGTCTGAAAACCAGAAAGAATGTCGTAACGTTCTTTACCTATCTGGTCTTGATCCTCGGCAGCATCAGCATGATCTTTCCCTTTGTATGGATGGTGCTCACCAGCTTCAAGACACAGGCCGAGTCTATGGCGATCCCGCCGCAGATCCTGCCCTCCCATTGGAATCTGGACAGCTTTGTCAAGGCATTGCAGAGCCTGCCCTTTACCAACCTCTACCTCAATACGGGTCTGCTGATCCTGTTCCGCGTGATCTTTGCGGTGGTGTTCAGCTCCATGGCGGGCTATGCCTTTGCCAAGCTGGAATTCCCCTGCAAAAAGCTGCTGTTCAGTCTGGTGCTGATCCAGATGATGCTGCCGAGCCAGATCTTCATTATTCCGCAGTACCAGATGCTGGCAAAGATGGGAGCCACCAACTCCATCTTCGCGCTGGTGTTCCCCGGTCTGGTCAGCGCCTTCGGCACCTTCTTTTTGCGGCAGGCGTATCTGGGCATCCCCAACGAGATCGCAGAGGCAGCGTATCTGGACGGCTGCAACAAGTGGCAGACCTTCGTCAAGGTCATGCTGCCGCTGACCGGCCCCAGCATGGCGGCGCTGGCCATCTTTACGGCGGTGTTCGCTTATGCCGACCTGATGTGGCCGCTGATCTGCAACACCGATCTGAACATGATGACCCTGTCTGCCGGCCTTTCCACCCTGAACGGTCAGTACACCACCAACTTCCCGGTGCTGATGGCAGGCAGCCTGCTGGCCATGATCCCCATGGTGATCCTGTACCTGATCTTCCAGAAGCAGTTCATTCAGGGCATTGCCATGACCGGCGGTAAATAAGCAATTCGCATTTCTCCTTCATCATAGCCGACAGGCGGGTAGCCGTTCCGACACGATCGCCTGTCTGTCGGCTTTTCTGTTAAAAATAATCTCGTTGAGGTATAGGACCCATGAGTATTCGATTTGATTCCGAGACCCGCATTTTTGTATTGGAGACCGCCCATACCAGCTACCACATAAAGGTGGATGCGCTGGGGCACCTGCTGCATCTGTACTACGGCAAAACCATCGGCACCGGGGACCTGATGCAGCTGTATCCCCGCACAGACCGGGGATTTTCGCCGGATTACTACGCTTACCGCACCCACCGGGGCGTTTCCCCGGATCTGCTCCCGCAGGAGTATACCGGCTGCAACGTGGGCGATTTCCGTCTCTCCTGCCTGACGGTGGCCGACAGCCGTGGCGCCTTTGGCGCAGACTTTACCTATGTGAGCCACACGGTGGAGGCGGGCAAATATCAGCTGACCGGTCTGCCCTGTGCCCACGCAGAGGAAAACGATGCCGAGACCCTGATCGTCCGAATGCAGGACGAGGTCACCGGTCTGACGCTGGAGCTGCTGTACGGCGTGTTTGCACAGCAGGATGTCATCACCCGTGCGGCGCGGCTGACAAACCACGGCGATGCCCCGCTGCGGCTGGACAAGGCGGCATCTGCCTGTCTGGATCTGCCCTTTGGCAGATGGGATCTGCTGCATTTCCACGGCAGACACGCCATGGAACGGCAGTTGGAGCGGGAAGCTGTGGGCACCAATATCCAGACCATTTCTTCGGTGCGGGGCAGCTCCAGCCACCACAATAATCCCTTCCTGATCCTCTGCCGGCAGGATGCAACGGAGACCAGCGGTGCCTGCTACGGGGTGATGATGGTCTATTCCGGCAGCTACCAGATGGACGTGGAGCGCTCTCAGACCGGGCTTGTCCGGGTAGTGAGCGGCATTCAGGAGGAACGCTTTGCGTGGAACCTGAAGCCGGGCGAGACCTTTGATACCCCGGAGGTGATCCTTTCCTTTGCGGCAGAGGGTCTGACCCCGCTTTCCCAGCAGTACCACCGCTTTTTGCGGCGCAACATCTGTCGCGGCCCATGGAAGGACAAACGCCGCCCGGTGCTGATCAACAACTGGGAGGCCACCTATTTTGATTTCAACACCGAAAAGATCGTAAAGATCGCTGAAAAAGCGGCCTCTCTCGGCGTGGAGATGATGGTGCTGGACGATGGCTGGTTCGGCACCCGGAATGACGACAATCAGGGTCTGGGCGACTGGACCGTGAACTGCGAAAAGCTGCCCGGCGGACTGGACCCGCTGATTGGGCAAGTCAATGCGCTGGGCATGAAATTCGGCCTGTGGATCGAGCCGGAAATGGTCAACGAGAACTCCCGGCTGTACCGCACCCACCCGGACTGGGCACTGACCCTGCCCGGACGCAAGCCCGCCATGGGGCGCAACCAGCTGGTGCTGGATCTCTCCCGCCCGGAGGTGGTGGACTATCTGGCAGAAGCCATCGGCAAGCTGCTGCGGGAGCATCACATCGAGTATATCAAGTGGGATATGAACCGCAGCATGAGCGATGTGTACAGCCGTGCTTTCCCTGCCGAGCAGCAGGGCGAGATCATGCACCGCTATATGCTGGGCGTTTATGCGCTGGCAGAGCGGCTGACGCAGGGCTTCCCGGAGGTGCTGTTCGAGGGCTGCGCAGGCGGCGGCGGACGCTTTGATGCCGGAATGCTGTGCTACTATCCCCAGATCTGGTGCAGCGATGATACCGATGCCATTGAACGGTTGACGATCCAGCACGGCACCTCCTTTGGCTATCCGGTCTGTACTATGGGTGCCCATGTTTCTGCCTGCCCCAACCACCAGACCGGCCGCACGACCCCCATCGACACCCGCGCCGTGGTGGCGATGAGCGGTACCTTTGGCTACGAGCTGGATCTGGGCAAACTGAAGCGCACCGAGTGCACCGCAGTGAAAAACCAGATCAAGCGGTTCAAGCGACTGAACGACCTGATCCGTACCGGCGATTATTACCGGCTGACCGACCCGGCAGAAAACGCATATTTCACGGCATGGCAGTTTGCCGCAGAGGACGGCAGCGAGGCACTGCTGAATCTGGTGGTGACCCATCCGCAGGCGAATCCCTTGCCCATCCACCTGTGCTTCCGTGGGCTGGAAGAAGATGCTGTGTATGAGCTGGACGGCATCGACTATTTCGGCTCCCGGTATGCCCACGACGTAGAGGACGGCATTCACAAGGGGATGCGGTTCAGCGGCAGCACTCTGCTGTATGCGGGACTTGTCCTACCGCAGCTGTTTGGCGATTACCCCAGCGTGCAGCTTCATCTTACACGAAAAGGATAAAAGGATATGAAGGATCAAACTGCATTTTCCACCCGCTTTGCCCGCCATAAGGACGAGCTGGAATGGCTGTTCATGGAACTGTACCACAACCGGGAAGGGCTGGAGGTTCTGGAGCGGGAGATGGCAGAAGCCTACAACGCCCGCAGCGCCGAGCTGAAAGCACTGGACAAGGCACGCTCTGCCGATCCGGAGTGGTACAAGCGGGGCAATATGTTCGGCATGACCATGTACACCGACCTCTTTGCCGGGAACCTGAAAGAGCTGGCAAAGAAGCTGCCCTACCTCAAAGAACAGAAACTGACCTATCTGCACTTGATGCCCCTGCTGCAGATGCCCCACCCCCACAATGACGGCGGCTATGCGGTGGAGGATTTTGACACTGTAGACCCGGCCCTTGGCACCAACAAGGATCTGGAAAACCTGACCCGGGAGCTGCGGAAAGCCGGCATCAGCCTGTGTCTGGATTTTGTCATGAACCACACCGCCAGCACCCACCGCTGGGCCATGGCGGCAAAGGCAGGCGACCCGTGGTTTCAGGCCTATTACCACCTCTACGAGGACCGCACCATCCCCGACCAGTACGAGCAGACCGTGCCGCAGGTGTTCCCCAACACTGCGCCCGGCAACTTTACATGGTGTGAGGAAATGCACAAGTGGGTGCTGACCACCTTCCACGATTATCAGTGGGATCTGAATTATGCAAACCCGGCAGTGTTCGTGGACATGATCAAGAGCATCCTGCACCTTGCAAATCTGGGTGTGGAGGTGTTCCGCATTGATGCCGTGCCCTACATCTGGAAGCAGCTGGGCACCACCTGCCGCAATCTGCCGCAGGTGCATACCATCGTGCGGATGCTCCGCATGGTGCTGGAATGCGTCTGCCCGGCGGTCATCCTCAAGGGCGAGGTGGTCATGGCACCCAAGGAGCTTGCCGCCTACTTCGGCACGCCCGAAAAACCGGAATGCCACATGCTCTACAACGTGTCCACCATGGTCAACCTGTGGGGTGCCCTTGCCAGCCGGGACACCCGGCTGCTGAAGGCGCAGCTGGACGCCCTCCACGCCCTGCCGGACAACTGCTGGTTCGTGAACTATCTGCGCTGCCACGATGACATCGGCTGGGGTCTGGACGAGGCGGTTGAAAACCGGCTGGGCATCGACCCACAGAAGCACAAGGAGTATCTCTACCACTTCTACGAGGGCAATTTCCCCGGAAGCTGGGCAAAGGGCGAGCTGTACAATTACGACCCTGCCACCGGCGATGCCCGGAGCTGCGGCACCACTGCCAGCCTGTGCGGTGTGGAGCAGGCACTGGAAAAAGACGACAAGACCGCACTGGATTATGCCGTGAAGCGTGACCTGCTGCTGCACACTGCCATGGCATTCTTGCAGGGCTTCCCGATGCTGAACTGCGGTGACGAGATTGCACAGCGCAACGGCTGGGACTACAAAAACGACCCCGACCGTGTGGAGGACAGCCGCAACCTGCACCGCAGCAAATTCAACTGGGAGGATGCAAAGCAGCGCACCCGGAAGGGCACGCTGCAGAACCAGCTGTGGCAGGGCATGGAGCAGCTGCGCCAAATGCGGGCAGACCCCTGCTTTGCCCCGGATGCGTGGGTGACCACATGGGACAGCCACAACCCCGGCGTGCTGGCACTGGTACGCAAGCGCGGCGAGGAAACGCTGGTGGGACTGTTCAACTTTACCGAGTACCCGGCAGGGGCAAGTCTGGATGCTCTGGGCGGCGAGTATCACACCCCGGAGGGCACTTCCGTCTGGCTGGCGGATGTGGAGCTGGAACCGTATCAGGCGCTGCTGGTGTACCGCTGAAAGGAGCTGCCCCTGCTTACCGGCACCACCGACTGTGCCGAGGGCACAGCCCAGCTTGCCCAGAACGGCATCCGGCTGATTTTTGTCACCCTGGGTGCAAACGGCGTGTTCTACCGCTTTGGAGAGAAAACCGGCCGTGTGGCAGACGTTCCCTGCAAGGTAGGTGACACCAACGGCGCAGGCGATACCTTCTTTGGGGCTGCCCTGTCCAAGCTCTGCAAGGAGGAGCTGGACACCCTGACGGTGGACAAACTGGAAAGCATTCTGGCCTTTGCCAATAAAGCTGCCAGCATCACCACCAGCCGCCACGGTGCAATCCCTGCCATGCCTGCATTGGAAGAAATCGAAAAATAACAGAACCGGCCACCAACCTGTAGCAAATCATACAGGCTGGTGGCCGGAAACCAGGGGTTAGAAAATTAAAGGCAAAACAAAAACAGGGTGCACCCCGAAAGACGCACCCTGCCAAAATCTACATACGATAAGTAAGACAGGGAGTGCCCCATCGGGAACGCTCTGTTTTTCTTTGCCAGAGATATGAGCCTGTTCCGCCTGCCACGCGGCAAGCTCGCGTTTGCGCAGCGCAGCGGAGCAATGAAAGCCCCAGTGGGGCTTTTAAGCGACCGAACGGTCTTGCGCAAGCAAGATGGAGGGGCCTCGCCCCGACAAGTGACCGTTGACCTTCCTCGCTGTTCCAGCAGGCAAGGATCGCCGGGTAGAATGCCCGTGTCAGACGGTCAATGACTTCATCGGGATAAGGGGAAGTGTTTGTGGACTTTTTCTTTTTGTTCAAACGCACGCTCCTTTGATCGTCCCACCGTGGCAAAGCCGGGCAAGAAAATCAAAGTTTCAATTTTTATCAGGCGCAAGGGCGCGGATGCTTTCCGCCCTGTACTTGCGGCTGGTGGCTCATTGATGGCTTACAAGTGCCTGTCGTTATGCGATTTTTTCATCGTTCAGCATTTTTTCAAACTGTGCCATATATGCTTTGTGCTGTTTGAGAATCTTCGTGGTCTCCACTTTCACATAGGCATCATCAGGCACCTTGGGGAGATACTTCATCAGGAAATCAACATCCTGCTGGATTCGCCGGACGGCAGCTTCCAGTGCAGAATAGTTGATTCCGTAGATTCGTTTCTGCGGAGCAGAGCGGTCCTCCGGGTGCAGAATCTCGTGCACGATCTGCTTGCGATTCGGAAAATCGGCTCTGGCAAGACGGTGCATATCGGCATCACGGACTTTGAACTGCCCGGACAGGATCTTCTCTTTCGTGCCGGGCATCATCTGCTCCATGATCTCCACGCCCCGCATGAACTTTTCAGAACGGGCAACGTAGGATTCGCTGACATTGTTCCGCTCTGCAATCTGCTTGCGGATGCTCGCTTCCGCAGAGGTGGGAGGAATTGTGTCAACTTGACACAATTCCTCCGGGGCCGTTTCCTGCGTAGTTACTGTATACTGCCTTCCGGTGCGCTGTCAGCTCTGCACGGTGCTGTTCTTCAAAGGCTGCGGAGCAATCTTTTTGGTATTTCTATAAATAACAATCAAGAGGGCGACAGCTTTTGTTGTCACCCTCTTGATTATTATTTATTGTTCCCACGTTTTGGCTTTTTGTCGGACATTTATAATTTGGAACTGGTATAGAATGCTGGGAATTGCAGAAACCAATGAAAAAATACCCAAGACAATAGAATGCTTGGTAATGGCAAACAGTGCAAACAGGAGCAGCAGGAATAGCCATGGGTTACGCAAATTGCGGTAGTATTTTTCTTTATCGGCATAAGAAGTATGAAGTTCAAAAGGCTTTCCGTCGTTTGATTTTTCTACAATCAATAGTTCCCTGTTAAAAGTTGTTGCGTTTGTTGCAATACGACCGCCCATTTCCGCCCATGGACGCAATCGAATTTTTCCGACAGAATAGTTTAGATTGATGTTTTTGAAAAATACCTTGTATCCCATATCCTCCAAAAAAACAGCGTAGTCCGTTGCATTCTCTTTTGATTTTTCTCCGATAAACTCTACACAATAGGTCACTTCATCAGGACTGCATTCTTCAAATTCATAGAGCACCCTCCCTGTCCGGACAAGTCGATAGCCTTTTTCGGACATTTTGTTTAACCATTTTGCCTGTGCATTTAGCAATCCACCAAAGAAGCGATAACATTTTTTACTCATACTGCACCTCCAATAATTTCACTTGCAATGCTTACAAGTTCGTTTAGTCTTGCAAGCTCTTTTTCTGCAATTTCTTTTCCCTGTGCTGTAATGTGGTATTCTTTTTTTCTTCCCTCACTATCGCCATAAGGTTCAATCCACTTCTTGTCCTGCAAAGAGTTTAATGCTCCATATAAAGTGCCTGCGCCTAGGGAAAGCCGTCCGTCTGTTTTTTCTTCAATAAACTGCATAACAGCGTATCCGTGTTTTGGCGTATAAAGAGAAAGCAAAATATAAAAGGTGACTTCTGTAAGCGCACCACCTTTTGCATTATCGCGCATGGTTTGCCTCCTTATTATGGTTACTGTAATAAGTATATCGCTAACCGTAATATTTGTCAAGCGGATTCAGGAAAATTATTTAATGGGTGTGTGAAAGAAGAACGGTCTGCTCTCTATTTGTTTTGTTGTTCGGCGTGTCATGGCGGTGGGGCGTGCTGGGATTTGCTTTGACATTCGTTTTGTTCATTGAACCTCCTGTCTGTTCGATAACTCCTCGGTGAAGTTATGTAAGCACGACACGCCGTTTCTGTTCGCACCGTCAGGTGCGAACCATGAGCAGGGTTTGGGGTGGGACCGCGTTTGCGAAGCGCAGCGCAGCAATGAAAGCCCCAGTGGGGCTTTTAAGCGGCAGCGCGGTCTGCGACAGCAGATGGAGGGGCCTCGCCCCGACAAGCGCTACCCCAACAAGATCACTTGGAAAACTCGCAAGAGTTTGAGAAGTGAAGTCCCGAATGGACAGGAAATTTTCAAGAATTGAAAATTTGTGGCCACGGGACGGTTCTTGCCCTCTACCGCTGCGCTCAAAACGGTTTTCTGGTAATTGTTTCCGAATTGTTAAGACGCAAAAAATAAGTAGAGGTGATTCTGCTCATGTAAGGGGGTCACCGTTTGCTCCGAACGCAGTTCCTGCCCCTGTTTGTGCAGCGGCGTTGTCCGGCTCGCTCACGGAAAGTGTGAGGTCGTGGCTCAGTATCACGTTCAGACGGCTTATGAAGGATTCAAGGTTCGGTATGAAGAAAGCCGGGCGCAGTGCGGACACTGCGTCCTGCTTCTTTCAAGCACAAGAATAACGCTTTGAAGTTGTGTTGTCAACAACCAAAAGTGAATTTCTGAGAACTGTACAACCACATAAGGTTCTATTTGTAAAAAATACCGCCCACGCAGCGCAGCGATGATTTTGTCGGGTGAATCGGCGGCAAAATGAATCGGGTGTGTTGCGGGGCGGTAAATTTTTCAGGGATAATCCACGGCGAGGCAGTGTTTAAAATGAACACGACCACATCTTGTGGATGGTTTCAAACCAATCCACAAAATCAGTGAGATTTGTGACAGAGAATATCATGTTTCGCAAGGTGCGTCAAGATGATTTTGAAAAATTTATGACGGTAAAGCATAAGAAGTCTTACAATTTTGCTCAAATTGAAGTCTACTTGACTTTTTTATTGAAGAAATGTCCGTTTTATGCTGCTGCATCTGTAACAGCCTGACGATAAGCACTTGCAGCGTTGTTATTTTGTTCAACCAGCTGGGGGATAGTCCTCTGCACCGGGCGAAGTATTCCTCAGTACGGTTTCCACCGCGCACAGAGCAATCTTGGCAAGATTCAGCGTGGTATGGGGATTCATGGTGGTATATCTCCGTCTATTTTTCTGTGTATAGAATACCACATAAACAAAAAGAGAGCGGACGGTCGTTTCTGTTTACGAATTGAGCGCCTGCCACAACGCATCTGAAGCATCAAACACTGCCACGCTGTACCCGGCAAATCGGCGTTGAACATCCACGGTCTGGCTTCCGTCGGCGGCGGTATTGTAGCTGCCAAGATCAAGGTTTGAGAGCGTGGACTGCTGGCTCCACAGGATAAGCTGTGTTTTCCAATTTTCTCCCAGTTTTTCACTCAAGGCACCGTAGGCCTGTTCAAAGCCCTCCGGGTCATCCAAGATCCAGATTTTGCTCTCGCCGTTGGCAAGGTCGGTGTTCATCTGGGTGGCACCGGCCATTTGCCCGTTCATGTCGGTCAGGGCGGCGTCGGCGCTCCATGTGTAGTTGTTCACCTGCACGATGACCGCCCCGTCACCGTTGGCGTCCTCCGCATAGTCTGCCAGCGCAGTCTGTAGGCATTGCACGGCCTCGTCCGGCAGAGCTTCTGCCGTGACCACGGCCACGGTGTAATCGGGGTCTACGGTGGTCAGCAGACCGTGCGCTACATACGCCACACCCACAATGACCATCGCCGCCACTGCCACGATGCCCCAGTTATAATACCACCAGTTGGCACGGGAGCGCTTTTTCTGCGCCTGCTCGGTCAGGGGCTTTTCCGGCGCTGCCGGGCGCGGGATGCTGCGCACTTCTATGCCGTACGTCTGCTGCAGCACCGGGAACAGGGTCTGCATGGCCGCCAACCCCGGCAGCCAGAAACCGAACAGCACCGCCCAGAACACGCTGACCGGGAACAGCAGGATCATGCCGCCGATGCCCGCCAGCATGAGAACACCTGCCAAGACGCAGCGCGCCGGGGCGGCGGCCAGCAGTCTGCCCGCCCGGCGCAGCAGATTGTCCGGGACGGGGGACTGCAGCGGCAGCACAGCGGCGCACAGAGTGCCTAGAACTGCCAGAACCAGAAGGTCCAGTGCCAGAAACACCAGAACTGCAAGCCCGGGGTAGTACCCCTGTTGTGCGGCGGTTTCAAATACAAAGGCCGATACAAAGCACAGCAGCCCCAGCACCAGCGTGCCAATGCAGCCAAAGGCGCCGGCGGCTTTCCAATGGGCGGCAAGGGTCTGCTTTGCCCGGGGCAGCCACTGGGAGGGGTCGTTCTGCAGGCTGCGCAGGGCACAGTCGGCAAGCAGCACCATGGCGGGGCCGGTCAGCAGACCGGTCACCGCGCTGCACACCACCGTGAGCGGCAGGGAGAACAGGGTGACCCCCAGCGAGACGCCCAGCGCAGCGGGCAGGCAGAGCACGCAGACCATCAGGTTCGTGCCCAGCAGCTGGCCGAGGTCGCGGCCGACCATCTGGCAAAAGCGCGCAAAGCCTTTTTTCTCCGGCTCGTTTGGGCCTGCGCCGTGGCCGTCCCGCCCATAAAGGGCATTGTAGATGCTCATATCACTTCACCTCGGTGCCAAAGGCCTCGATCTGGGTCAGGGCGGGGAAGGGCGAGGCGCCCTCGGCCTGAATCAGATCCTTCAGCACAAGGCTGCGCACCCGCTTGGGTTCAAAGGTCACGCTCTGGGGCTTGGCACTTTTCACCAGCGGGATGTCCAACCTGCTGCCGTCGGAAAATTCCACCGTGGCCTTGACCCAGTAGTTGTCGTGGGGAAAATCTGCCCGCTCGGTGATGCGCAGCTCATCCAGCAGTACTTCCCTGCCAAAATCCAGCGTCAGGGCAGCACCCGGGTCGCGGTTGATGCCCCAGCTCTGGTAGGGATACTCGCCGTGGGCGCTGTTCTCGAAAATGCCATCGATGGCGTTGCGGGCGGCAAACACCGCCTCGCCGCGCGTTTCCACGTTGGCGCTGGCGTGGGGGTAAAAACCGGTGTCGCCATGCTCGTCATAGCAGTTGAAGGCCAGATTCCGCCGGGCGGCGATCTCCTCCGGCAGCGCAAGGCGCGCCCGGATGACATGACGACTGCCCACAAAGCTCTTGGGCGAGTAGGTGATGGCCTGCTCCCCGAAGGGAATGTGGAAATTGATCTCCCGCTTGACCACATACACAAGGGCTTCGGGCATGGTATCCTCGAACTGGATGACGCAGTACTGGCCGGGATGGTCAATTTCCAGCGCTACCCGGTCGCCGGGCTTGTAGCAGTTGGTGTAAACAAGGGATACAGCGGTGTCGGCGTCGCAAGTCATCAGAGTGTGGCCGACTTCGTCCAGAATTTTCAGCTTGATGGTCTCCATGACAGTTCTCCTTAGTAAAGTTCGAGGTTCAGCATTTTCTGGAAATGCAGGGTGATCTTATAAATCGTTTTCGGCCATGCGGTGCGCAGGCGCGGGTCGGTGATGGACACAGGCGCAACAGCAGCCGTCACGGCATCCGGATCAAAGCGGATGCCGCCCAGCGTACCCACCACAAAGCCATCTGCGGCGGGGACGGGCTGCTGCTCGGTGAGCAGGGTCAGCTCCACCGTGCCGGGATGATCCGTTTCGTCCCGCAGGGTGATGCCCTGTTCACGGACCGATACACTGCGGCGGTAGGTGCCAAGCCCCGGGATGGGCGGGTACGCGCCCGCCAGTTCGCCGGTGATGCTGTTTTTATCGGGGCATACTTCCCGGGCGGCGTATTCCGCGCCGGGCAGCTGCTGCACGCCGTCAAAGGTGGGCAGATTGTGCCACGCGGTCTGCATGGTCCAGATCTCGTACCGCTGGGGGCTGAAGGTCTTTTTGGTGTAGCTCTCCACCCCGATGTCGATAAGGAACGGCCTGCCGTCCTTATACACCGTGATGCTGCCGGTATCGTTATGGTTGTGGCTGTCGCCGTTGGAGCCAAACTTTGCGCCCAGCACCCAGCTGCCCTGCCGTGCGGCGTAGATGCCCACACTGGGGTACCACACAGTGGACAGATGCCGGGGCATTGCAGCGTGTTCCATCAGTTCCTGTTCCGCAAAGGCGGTGGTCAGCCGGTACCACAGGTTGATGTGGGTGCTGCCGTCCGGGTTCTGCAAATGGTCGGGGTCGGCATCGGCGCGGAAGTCTGCCGTCGCAAGGGCTTGCAGGGCATCGCTGCCCACAGCCTGCCCAAAGCGGTATTCCCGCGCACCGCACCGCCCGGCAAGGGGGCTGCAATCGCCAAAGTTCAGGTAGTAAGGCCCTTCCACATGGACATTGCAGATGTACTCTGCAATGTTTTTGATTTTAGGCTCATGGAACAGGGGAGAGAAGGCCTCCGGCACAATGCTGGACAAAATTTCAAGGCAGCCCCACAGGGTCAGCCCGGCGTGGCGGTAATACTGCGCACCCTCGTTGCAGCAGCCGTCCGCGCCGTAGTCCTTCAAAAAGCAGTCGAGGCTGTAGGCCGCCTGTTTCACGGCGGTTTTCCGCTGCTGCTGGGTGGTGGGCAGCAGAAAAACGGTGAGCAGTACGTTCTGGGTGCACCAGCTCGTCCAGTTACACATCGGTTCGCTGCCATTGCCCATCCACCAGAAGTGGCTTGTAAAATAGGGCGTCAGGATGCGGACGTTCAGCTCCCGCTCCATCCGCGCCGTGATGCCCGGCGCGGCAGTATCCAGCTCATCGGGCAGTAAGTACCGGGTCAGCGCCAGCAGTGCGCCGGTCTCGGCGGCAAATAAATCTACGATGGGGCGGGTGGTGTCCGGCAGGGGCAGCTGCGGGGTGTCCCGCACATAGCTGTTGTGGGCGGGCAGCTGCCATGCGCTTTCCTCGCAAAGCGCCCATACGGTATCTGCAATGGCGCCCAGAAAGCGCCCTTTGTGCTCCACACACTCGGCACTTACCAGTGCGCACAGCCGTGCCCGGCGGGAGAAATAAGCTGTTTCCCATGCGGTACGCCGCCCGGTGCGGGTAAAATCCAGCCAGAGGGTCAGCGGCAGGGGCGCAAGGGACGTTTGCAGCGCAGTTTCTCCCGCCTGCAAAAAGCGCTGCTTTGCCCGCAGGGGCAGCCCCTGCCATGCGGTGCGTTCCTGGGCAGGGGGGAAGGGCCGATAGCCGGGAAGAAATTCCGGCAGATGGGCAAGTTGTTCCTGTATCATAAAAGCCTCCGATTTTAAATACTTTGCTGGTATTCCCGCGGGCTGAGCCCCGTAACCTTTTTGAATACCTTGGAAAAATAGAAAGCGCTCTCGTACCCCAGTTTCTCAGCAATCTCGTATACTTTCAAATCGCCCTGTTCCAGCATCTCTTTCGCCGCAGCGATGCGGGTCTCGGTAATGTACTCCACAAAGCCGCTGTCGCCGTATTTGCCAAACAGCTGGCTGAGGTAGTTGGGCGAAAAATTGAACACCGCCGCCACATCTGCCAGCGTCAGTTTTTCCGAAAGGTGATTCTTAATATACTCCTGCACCTGTGCCACTACCTGCATCTTCCCGGCGGTGGCGTCGCCCTCGTTGACCTCCACGAACTGGATGGGCTGCTCCACTGTGAGCAGGGGCTGCAAATGGGCGTTTTCCCGGCAGCGGCGCGCCAGCCCCAGCAGGGAGCCGGTGGGGCGACCTACCGCCCAGAGCAGCCGTACTGTGAAATAGTTGTATAAGATCTGGCTGGCCCGCTCCAGCAGCGGGCGCAGCACTGCCTGGTAGCTTTGCGCCTGCTGCGCCGTCAGGCAGAACAACACATTGCCCCGCAGTGCATCCGCCCCGGCCACATAGCAGGGCAGGTAGTTTTGCAGGGTGGTCTCAAGCATCCGCCCGCAGGAAAAGCTCAGCTTCAGCTGCTGGGCGGGCGCAAGCTCGGTGTTGGCGCACAATTCGCAGGAAGCCACCAGATAGCTGTCGCTTTTCAGGTCAAGATCCAGGTGCCGCAGCGGTTGTTCCAGCTCACTCTCCTCCTGAAACAGCCCGGCGTACAGCCGCACAAAAAAGCGTTCCTGATAGGTGCGCACGCTCTCGGCAAGGTTTTCCTGCACCGGCAGCTCCCCAAGCAGCGCCCGCTCCTTTTTGACGCGTTCTGCGGCACGGGCCAGCGCGGTCTGCAGATTTTCCGGGGTCAGGTCCAGCTTAACAAGGTAATCCACCACCCCGGCCCCCATGGCCTGTTTGATGTAATCGAATTCCTCAAAGCTGGTCAGCATAATAAAAGCAGGCAGCGGCCCCCGTTCCCGGCAGGTGCGGGCCAGGGTCAGGCCATCCATCAGGGGCATTTTTACGTCTGCCACCACGATATCCGGCTTTTCGCGCTTGATCATTTCCAGCGCCAGCTTGCCGTTGCGGGCAGTGCCGCAGACAGTATAGCCCAGCTTTTCCCATTCCAGCATTCCCTGCAGGCCAATGAGGACCAGCGGCTCATCATCCACAAGTAAGATCCGCAGCATGATCGTTTCCTTTCTTCTGATAGGGCAGTCGGATGGTCACCTCAGTCCCGATGCCCTCCTCGCTTTCAATGGTCAAGCCGTAAGCTTCGCCGAAGGAATACTGGATGCGGCGGTTCACGTTCCACAATCCAACGTGGCGGAATTTCTCGGCCTTTTCTTTTTCCCCGGCGGGTGCGTCCAGCAGATGCGCCACCTGCTCCGGCGGCATCCCGATGCCGTCATCGGTCAGCCGCAGCAGCACATCCCCCGTGGCCGGGTCGGTGGAGATATCCAGCAGAACGCTGCCGTGGCCGCCCTTGGGCTCCAGCCCGTGGAAAATGGCGTTCTCCACCAGAGGCTGCAGCGTAAAGCGGGGGATCATGCAGTCCCGGCAAAGCCGCTCGTCCTCGATCCGGGAAACCTCGATCTCCAGATCGCCGCCATAGCGGTACTGCTGGATGGTAAAGTAATCGTTGAGCAAAGCCAGTTCCTCCTGCAGGGGTACCAGCTTCTGCGTTTCCTTGGAGATGCTTTTGGTCAGCCGGGCAAAGGCTGTGACCATTTCAGCGATGCCGGGCGCATGCTGGATGGTGGCCATCCAGCGGATACTGTTCAGGGTGTTGTAGATAAAGTGGGGGTTGACCTCGCTTTGGAGCATCCGGTATTCCAGCTCCTGTTTTTTGCGCTCGTCCTCCACCCGGCGGTTCATCAGGCCGTCCACATCGGCAGCCAGCTTGTTGATGCCCCGGCCGATGTCGCCCAGCTCATTGGGCCACTCCACGGCAGGGTCGGCAGTAAAGTCGCCGCCGCCCACAGCTTCGATCCGCTTCTGCAGGGCCTCCACCGGGCGGGTAATGGCCCATTCCAGCCAATGCTGCATCAAAAAGCTCAGTCCCCACACGATGGCAAGCCCCAGCCCCAGCAGCCACAGATAGACACGGCGCTGCTGTAAAAAGGTGCTTTCAGGCATCACCTGGATCAGTGCCGCACCCCGGCCCTCCAGAACGACCTTGACCGCAAAATAGCTGCGGCCGTCCTTCCGGAAGCGCCCCTGCCATGCGGACTGCTTCCAGGTGCGGTTCTCCACCGTGGAACGCAGCACGTAGGAAACATCAGAAAGGGAAACTTCCACCTGCGTCAGGCGGCCATCCTCGATCTGCCAGAGCTGATTGCCCATCTCCCAATAGAGTGCGCTGCCCTCGCTCATGGTGTAGCCTGCTGCCGAGTCGGTGATGACCGATGGATCCAGCGCAAGGTAGGCCGTGCCGCGGTGCATCGTTCCATGGCCGGAACGGATGGGCCTGCTGATGGCAAGGCAGGCCGGGTGAGAGGCCATCAGCGGGTCGGTGGTGAACCGCATCCCGTATCCCTGCTGCAAAAACAGGGATACGCTGCTCCGGTTCAGGGCCGAAGAGCTGTTCAGCGGGCCGAACTGCAGGTGCCGGTCATTTTCGTTGCTCATAAAGAACCGGATGACCTTGGGGTACAGCGGGTTGGAATAATACTTTTCCTGCGCCGCCTTGTAGGCTGCAATGGTCTGGGTGCCGTTGACCTCTTCCTGTGAAAGATAGCGGCGCACGGTGTCGTTGATGGAGGCCCAGTTCAAAAGGGCATCCGCATCGTTCAGGCTCGATTCGATGCCGGTGGCCACAAGCCGCAGGTTGAACTCCGCCGCCTGCAGGGTGTTTGTGCGGACATATTGGTTGGAAAGAAAAAACAGTGCCGCGCAGACAGCAAGGGAGGTCAGCGCTGTAAAAACGCGCGTGCTCCACACGATCTGCCGCCGCAGTGAAAAGCGGTGCCCGGGGCGATCCATACGCATTCTCCTTTCCCCTCCAATGGACAGCTTCCAATTTATACAGTACTGATTTTGGCGGCCGTTGTCAACGGCTTTTTGCATGATTTTTTTATACATTGTACTGTTTTCGTTTGTAACACATTTGTAATCTGTGCAAGAAATCAAGAAAGTGCAGATTTCAGCATAAGAAAGTACATCTTTTTGAGAAAGGACTGCAAAAAATACAGCCCCGCCCAGAATAATTCCATTCCGGTTGGAGCTTTTTTGCGGTATTCTTGTATCAACAAAAGCGAGCGGTTCTCCGGCACGAGGAGGCCGCTGCACAAAAAAACGCACTGCCCTGAAGGAGGACAAGACTTATGAAAAAGATCTCTCGTCGTTCGTTCCTGACCGCTGCCGCTGCCTGCGGCGCTGCTGCTGCCCTGAGCGCCTGTGGCGGCTCTTCTGCAAGCTCCACCGCTGCTTCCTCCACTGCCGGTTCCACCGCTGCATCCGCAGCCGCAGGCCCTGTTACCCTGCAGTGGTCGGTGTGGGATAAGGAGTCCACCCCCTACTGGCAGGCCATGGCCGACGGCTACATGGCAAGCCACAAGGACGTGACCATCGAGATGGTGGATCTGGGCTCTAGCGATTACATGACCGTTCTGGCTACCCAGCTGGCCGGCAGCGCCGATCTGGATATCGTGACCATCAAGGATATCCCCGGCTACGCAAACCTGATCAATCTGGACTACCTCAAGCCCCTGAACGAGGTGCTGACCCGCGACACCGGCGATTTCAACGGCACCATCGAGCAGCTGACCACCGACGACGGCAACTTCTACGCCGTGCCCTTCCGCAGCGACTTCTGGGTGCTGTACTACAACAAGGATCTGTTCGATAAGGCCGGTGTGGAGTATCCCTCCAATGACCTGACGCTGGAAGATTACGATGCTCTGGCACGCAAGATGACCAGCGGCTCCGGCGACGCTAAGGTCTATGGCTGCCACTACCACACCTGGCGCTCCGCCGCTTCTTTGTTCTCCATTCTGGACGGCAAGAACACCATCATCGACGGCAAATACGACTTCATGAAGCCCACCTACGATATGGTCATTGCCCAGCAGAAGGACGGCATCTGCATGGACTACGGCTACCTCAAGACCTCTTCTCTGCACTACTCCGCAGCCTTTGAGAACCAGCAGTGCGCAATGGTCAACATGGGCAGCTGGTTCATTTCCACACTGGAAGCTTACATGAAGGATGCCGAGACCAAGTTCAACTGGGGCATCGTCAAGTATCCGCACCCCGCCGGTGCAGAGGCTGGTTCTACGCTGGGCACTGTGACCAGCCTGGCCATCAACGCCGATTCTCCCAAGGCAGAAGCCGCTGCCGACTTCATCAACTGGTGTGTCTCCGAAGAGGGCGCACAGGCCATTGCCAAGACCGGCACCTTCCCGGCCTGCAGCTCCGCTGCTACCGCCGAAATCATCAAGTCCACCGAGGGCTTCCCCGAGGACAGCAATTCTGTGGATGCACTGACCACCAGCAATGTCTATCTGGAGATGCCCTACACCCAGTACGCATCGGACATTGAGACCATCCTCAACGCCGAGCACGATGCCATTATGACCATGAGCGAGACCGTGGACGAGGGCATCCAGAACATGAACGATCAGGTTCCTGCTGTTTTGGGCTGATCCTTCCATTTACTGCTGACATTTCCCTTACTTCATCATTTTTTCTCCTTCATTCATTTTTGATCTTCTCAATGGCTGCACATTGGGAAAAGCCCTATCCCAGCGGGGCGGGTCTTAAAATCGCCCGTCCCGCTTCTTTTTTGGAAAGGAGGCTTCTTTATGGCGAGTGTTCCTGCTGCGATTCAACGCTCTCCCCGTAAAGTGCTGAAAAAAACCACCCGCGATTCTCTCATCGCGTATTCCTTCATTGCGCCAAACTTCATTGGATTCTGCGTGTTTACGTTGGTGCCCATGGTTTTTGCCATTGCGCTGGCCTTCTGCGCATGGGACGGCCGCCATGCCATCGAGTTTATCGGCCTGAAGAACTTTGCAAAGCTCTTCACCACCGATAAGATTTTTCAGGCAGCACTGAAAAACACCATCGTCTATGTCATCGGCACTGTGCCGCTTACGCTGGCTTGCTCGCTGGCCATGGCCGTGCTGCTGAACCAGAACGTGAAGCTGCGCAACTTCTTCCGCACCGTGGCATTCTTCCCCTATGTTGCCTCGCTGGTGGCGGTGGCAGCGGTGTGGAACATGATCTTCAACCCCTCCATGGGTCCCATCAACATGATCCTGAACCAGTTCTTCGGCGTGGCGGTGGAAAACCTGCCCCGCTGGGCTGCCGGCAAGGACACCGCCATGATCACCGTCATCCTGTTCAGCGTGTGGAAGAATATGGGCTACTACATGGTCATCTATCTGGCCGGCCTGCAGGGCTGCAACCCGGACCTGAACGAAGCCGCCGAGCTGGACGGTGCAAACCGCTGGCAGCAGTTCTGGCACATCACCCTGCCGCAGCTGCGCCCCACCACCTTCTTTGTGGTCATCATGCTCACCATCTCCGGCTTCAAGGTCTACGACCAGATGTACATGATCACCCAGGGCGGCCCCGGTACCGCTACCATGACGCTGGTGTACTACATCTATAATGTGGCCTTCGTCAATACTCCGAAATACGGCTACGCAAGTGCAATTTCCATGGTGCTGTTCGTACTGGTGCTGATCGTTACTATCATCCAGTTCCGCGGCTCCAAGGGCGATAACTGAGAAAGGAGGAAGAACCATGTCTGCTGCTATTATCAAGACCGAAGCCTCTCAGAAGCGCCGCAATTTCATCTCCAAGTTCCTGATCTATTTCTTCCTCATCGTCATCACAGCTTGTATGCTGCTGCCCTTTTTGTGGATGCTGTCCTCCTCCTTTAAGCTGAATAAGGACGTGTTCGGCTTCCCCATCCAGTGGATCCCCAAAAATCCCCGCTGGCAGAACTATGTGGACATCTGGACCCAGATCCCGCTGCTGACCTTTGTGAAAAACACGGTCAAGATCACCGTGGTGGTCACCCTGTTGCAACTGTTCACTTCCTCTTTTGCGGCCTACGCCTTTGCCAAGATGCAGTTCAAGGGCAAAAACGCGCTCTTCCTCGGCTACATTGCCACCATCGCAGTGCCCTGGCAGGCCTACATGGTGCCCCAGTTCATGATGATGAGCTCGTGGCATTTGAACAACACCCATCTGGCCATTATGTGCCTGCAGGCATTCAGCGCCTTCGGCGTGTTCCTGATGAAGCAGTTCTACGAGGGCGTGCCCACCGAGCTGTGTGAGGCTGCCCGCATTGATGGCCTGAGCGAGTACGGCATCTGGTGGCACATCATGCTGCCGCTCAGCCTGCCCGCCCTGTCCACCCTGACCATCTTCACCTTTGTGAACACCTGGAACGACTTCCTTGGCCCCCTGATCTACCTGACCAAGACCGAACTCAAGACCATCCAGATCGGTCTGCGGATGTTCATCACCCAGTATTCTGCAGAGTACGGCCTGATCATGGCTGCCTCTGTGGTGGCACTGATCCCGGTGCTGATCGTGTTCCTCTCTCTGCAAAAGTACTTTGTGCAGGGCGTGGCATCCACCGGCATCAAGGGCTAAATAAATCACCCGTAAGCGGGGCGTGGGCAGTATCCGCGCCCCGCATTTTTTGCGAATATGCGAATCGAGGAAAATGTTATGTTATATCCTGAACAGAATGAAGCGCGCTTGAAGCTGAGCCTTGACGGCACATGGGCGTTTGCGCTGGGCAGCTGCGTGGAAGACCAGTTCGATCCCGCAAAGCCCTTGCCGGATGCCCAGCCCATCGCCGTGCCCGCCAGCTACAACGACCAGAACGACCAGACCACCGCCCTGCGCCGCCACTACGGCTGGGCATGGTATCAGCGCAAAGTCACCCTGCCCGCCTTCTGCGCCGGGCAGCGGGTGGTGCTGCGGTTCGGCTCGGTGACCCACACCGCCAAAATCTGGCTGAACGGCAGGCTCATTGCACAGCACAAGGTCGGCTTTACGCCCTTTGAAGCGGACGTCACCAACCTGCTGCACCCCGGCGAGACCGCGCTGCTGACCGTAGCCTGCGACAACCGGGTGAATCACAGCACCCTGCCGGTGGGCAATGAGGACGGGCAGCTGGCCTTTTTTTGCTCGGACAATGCGGGCATTCCCAGTGTGGAGGCTGCAAAACGCGCCGCCGCACCCCAGAACCGCCCCAACTTTGATTTCTTCAACTATGCCGGCATCCACCGCCCGGTGGTGCTCTACACCACCCCCAAAGAGTACATCGAGGATATGACCGTGGTGCCTGCCGTGGACGGCACGGTGCAGTATGCAGTCAAAACCACCGGCAGTGCGCCTGTCCATGTCACGGTGCTGAACGCGGACGGCAGCGCCGTGGCACAGGCAGAGGGCGCAGAAGGCATCCTGACCATACCGGAAGTGCATCTCTGGGAGCCCAGACCCGGTACGCCCTACCTGTACACTCTGCACGTCACCTGTGGGGCGGACGTCTACGACCAGACCTTTGGTGTGCGCAGCATTGAGGCGCGGGGTACACAGGTGCTTTTGAACGGCAAGCCGCTCTACTTCAAGGGCTTTTGCAAGCACGAGGACTTTACCGCCCATGGCCGCGGCTTTGACCCGGTGCTGAACGTGAAGGACGTGAACCTCATCCACTGGGCAAACGCCAATGCCGTGCGCACCAGCCACTACCCCTACGCTGAGGAGTTTTACGACCTGTGCGACCGGGAGGGCATTCTGGTCATGGATGAGACCCCGGCGGTGGGCATCGGCGGCGGTGCGGCGGTGAACCCCTACAAGGAATACCCCCTTGCGGAGCATCACCGGCAGGTGCTTGCCGAGATGATCCAGCGGGACAAAAACCACCCCTGTGTGGTGCTGTGGAGCCTTGGCAACGAGCCGGATCTGGAGCACTTCCCGCAGGACGCCTACGATTACTGGCACCCGCTGTATGAGCTGGCCCATCAGCTGGACCCGCAGAACCGCCCCGTCACCCTCGTCTGCTGCCAGAACGACTATACGAAGGATATCACCACCCGCACCATGGATATCGTCTGCATCAATCGCTACTACGGCTGGTACAATCTTTCTGGCGACATGGACGCTGCCTGCTACGGTTTGAATCAGGAGCTGGATTTCTGGGCAGAGCAGCACAAGCCCGTGATGATGAGCGAGTACGGTGCAGACACTGTGGCAGGTCTGCACACCGCCGGAGCCGAGATGTTCAGCGAGGAGTTTCAGGTGGAGTTCTACCGCCGTCTGGATGCAGAGTTTGACAAGCGCCCGTGGTTTGTGGGAGAATTTGTCTGGAACTTTGCAGACTACGACACCGTGCAGGGCCCCATGCGGGTGGACGGCAATAAAAAAGGCCTATTCACCCGGGACCGCCGCCCCAAGCTGGGTATGCACTTTCTGCGCCAGCGCTGGGCAGAGATCCCGACCTTTGGATTTAAGGAGTGACCATGATGAAAACCTACCAAAACCATGCCATGACCGAGGCCGAGGCACGGCAGGCACTGACCGATGCCTGCAGGCAGGTGGAGACCAATCTGCCCCTGTATACCTACCAGTGCCAGAACCATTCCAGTGTCAATAATATCTACCCCGGCTGCGCCAATAGCCAGTGGACCTGCGGTTTCTGGCCGGGGGAGATCTGGCTGGCCTACGAGGCCACCGGGGGCGAAAAATTCAAAACTGCCGCCCTCATTCAGGTAGACAGCTTTGCCGACCGCATTGCCCGCAAGGTGGAGGTGGACCACCACGACATGGGCTTTTTGTACAGCCCCACCTGCGTGGCAGCGTGGAAGCTGGTGGGCAGCGAAACCGGTAAAAACGCCGCCATTGCCGCCGCCGACCAGCTGCTGACCCGCTACCAGCCCAGCGGCAGATTTTTGCAGGCATGGGGTGCCATGGACGACCCCGGCAACTACCGCTATATCATCGACTGTATGCTCAACGTGCCGCTGCTGTACTGGGCGGCACAGGTGACCGGCAGCGACCACTACCGAGAAATTGCCGCCGCCCACACCGCCACTACGCTGGCAAACTCCTTCCGGCCGGACGGCAGCACCTACCACACCTTCTTCATGAACCCGGACGGCACCCCCAAGGGCGGGCGCACCTGTCAGGGCTATAAGGACGACAGCTTCTGGGCGCGGGGACAGGCGTGGGGCGTGTACGGCAGCGCCATCGGCTACACCTACACCCACGACGAAAAGTTCCTCGAGGTGTTCCGCAAGGCGCTGGATTTTTACCTTTCCCGCCTGCCGGAGGATATGATCCCCTGCTGGGATATGCTCTTTGCACCGGAAAGCGGCGAGCCCCGGGATTCTTCCTCCGCGGCCATCGTGGCCTGCGGTCTGCTGGAAGCCGCCAAATATGTCGGCGAGGCTGAAGCCGCCCAGTGGCGCACGCTGGCCCGCCAGATGCTGGCCAGCCTGACCGCAAACTACGCGGTAAAGCCCGGCACCCTCGGCTCCGGCCAGCTGCTGCACGGCACTTACAGCAAAAAAAGCCCCTACAACACCTGCACCCCGGAGGGCGTGGATGAATGCACCAGCTGGGGCGATTATTTCTACATGGAGGCGCTGACCCGCCTGACCAAAGACTGGGAGATGTACTGGTAATGAACTTACAGACCAAAGCGGACTTTACCGCGCTGATGCACAAATTCCTCGACCCCCTCAAGCCCTGTTATTCCGCAGGCCGCGCCCGGCTGCATCTGGGCGAGACGGGTGCGACCTACAACCAAAATGCCATCGAGCTGGAAGCCTTCAGCCGCCCGCTCTGGGCGCTGGTGCCTTTCTGGGTGGGCGGCGGCTCCGATGCGGAGTTTGAGGCCATCTACCGCAAGGGCCTTGCTGCCGGTGCCGACCCGGAAAACCCTGAATACTGGGGTGCCACCGGGGAGTACGACCAGTGCTATGTGGAGATGGCGGCTATTGCCTGCGGCATCCTCACTGCGCCGGAAAAGCTGTGGACGCCCCTTTCGGATACCGAAAAGCGGAACCTTGCCGCATGGCTGGGGCAGATCAACGCCCACACCATCCCGGACTGCAACTGGCAGTTTTTCCGCATCCTTGTAAACCTTGCCCTGAAAAGCGTGGGGGTGCCTTACAGCCCGGAGCTGCTGGAGAATGGCCTTTGCAGGATCGACAGCTACTACAGCGGCGACGGCTGGTCCACCGATGGCGCCTCGGTGCAGAAGGATTACTACATCCCGTGGGCCATCCAGTATTACGGGCTGCTGTACTCCAAATTTGCCGCCGACACCGACCCGCAGCGCGCCGCCCTTTACCGCCAGCGCGCCCAGCTGTTTGCACAGCAGTTCGTCTACTGGTTCGATGCCAACGGTACAGCGCTGCCCTTCGGGCGCAGCCTGACCTACCGCTTTGCCCAGAACAGCTTCTGGGCAGCCTGCATCTGGGCAGGGCTGGAGCCGCTGCCCCTGCCGGTGATGAAGGGGCTCATTGTCCGCAACTTCAACTGGTGGCTGGAACAGAAGATGTTCGACCGGGACGGCATTCTGACCATCGGCTACTGCTACCCGCAGATGTACATGGCCGAGCGGTACAACGCCCCCGGCAGCCCCTACTGGGGCATGAAGAGCTTTTTGCTGCTTGCTTTGCCGGACGACCACCCCTTCTGGTCTGCCGAGGCCGCGCCTATGCCCGCATTGGAGCGGCTCAAGCCCATGCCCTATGCCAATATGCTGGTGCAGCGCCGGGCAGGACGGGTAACGGCCTACGCCGCCGGTGTCAACGAGGGCCACGGCCACGGTCAGTTCCCAGAAAAGTACGCAAAATTTGCTTACGATACCCGCTTTGGTTTCTGCGCCTCCCGCAGCCGGGAGGTGCTCGATCAGGCCGCACCGGACAGTATGCTGGCTTTTGTCATCGATGATAACGTATTTGTGCGCAAGGTGAGCAAAACGTGGAAAATTGAAGCCGGGATGGTGACTGCGCAGTGGTCGCCCTTCCCCGGCATTGAAGTGACCACCACCATCACCCCCACTTCCACCGGCCACCGCCGCCACCACGAAATTGACAGCAGCTTCGACTGCGATGCCTATGACTGCGGCTTTGCCGTGCCGAACTTCGCGCCGGGCTATGAGGAATGCGCCGAGGACGGCCTTGCGACCGCCAGCTGCGACACTCTGCGCAGCGCCGTGGCGGGCAAGGGAGTGGCGGTCATCATCGGCTGCGACCCCAACACCAGCTTGTACTTCACCAACGTCCATCTGCCCGCCGTGAAGTACCACATCCCCAAGGGGCACACAGAACTGGACACCGAGGTCTTTGACGAAGCGGACTGATGCCGCTTCTCTCCAGAAAAACAGTTGTTTTTGTGCGGCTGTTTTTCTTATATTCTGTGCTATAATGAGAGCAGAAAATGCTGCGAGGTGACACTTATGCCTTTGAATAACCCGATTACCCCGGCGCTGCTGGCCGACCCGGAAGTTTTCCAGCAGAACCGCCTGCCCTTCCATGCCCATTTTGCGGACCAGACCAGCCCGGAAATGCCGCTGACCGTCAGTTTGGACGGCGAATGGGCTTTCCGCTACGCGGAAAACCTGACTGCGCCTTTCTCGGATTGGGATACCCTGACGGTGCCGGGTTTCATCCAGATGCAGAGCCTGCAAAAGACCGGCCAGCCCTACGGCGCGCCTCATTACGTCAACACCCAGTACCCGTGGGACGGCCATGAAAAGCTGCACCCTGGCGAAATTCCGCAGGACTATAACCCCATCGGGGAGTATCAGCGCAGCTTTACCCTGCCGGAAAACTGGGCAAGCTGCTACCTGCGCCTGAACGGTGCCGACAGCGCCGCCGCCGTCTGGTGCAACGGCGTTTACATCGGCTACTCCGAGGATACCTTCACCCCCGCGGAATTTGACATGACCGCCGCCGTCCATCCCGGCGAGAACACCCTGACCGTGCAGGTGTACCGCTTCTCCTCCGGCAGCTGGCTGGAAGATCAGGATTTCTGGCGGATGAGCGGTTTGTTCCGCTCCGTGGAACTGTTCACCAAGCCGGAGCTCCACCTCGAGGATGTCTTTGTAAAGCAGGATTTTGCCCCGGACTTTTCCAGTGCCGCCGTCACCTTTGATTGCAGGGTCAGCGGCGCTGGCCGGGTGTCGGTGGCGTTCAATGGGCAGCAGCAGTCCGCCGAGGTGGGAGAGCCTGCCGAATACGACAGCGGTGTGGTGTTCGGCAAGGGCGAAGCCGACCCGGACGTGGAGGAGGACGTGCAGGACGTTTCCTTTACCTTTGCGGTGGAGCATCCCGCCCTGTGGAGCGCCGAACAGCCGAACCTGTACGAAGCAGAAATTGCCCTGCTGAACGAGGGTACTCTCGTGGAGCGTACCGGACTGAAAGTCGGTCTGCGCAAGTTTGAACTGAAAGACCGCCAGATGCTTTTGAACGGCAAGCGCATCGTGTTCAAGGGTGTCAACCGCCACGAGTGGAGCTGCAAGACTGGCCGCACCGTCAGCCGGGAAGAAATGCTGTGGGATGTGAAAAATCTCAAGGCGCACAACGTCAACGCCGTGCGCACCAGCCACTACCCGGACGACCCCTATTTCCTGTCCCTCTGCGATGAATACGGCCTGTATGTCATCGGGGAGACGAATCTGGAGAGCCACGGCACATGGCAGAAGCTGGGCGCAGACGGCTCCGACCGGTGGACCCTGCCCGGTGCACGCCCGGAGTGGCGGGAAAATGTGCTTGCCCGTGCCGAAGCCATGCTGGAGCGGGACAAAAACCACCCGGCCATCCTCATCTGGTCCTGCGGTAACGAGAGCTACGGCGGCAAGACCCTGTGGGAGATGAGCGAATATTTCCGCCGCACCGACCCCAGCCGCCTTGTGCACTACGAGGGCATTTTCTGGGACCGGGAATACCCCGCCACCTCCGATATGGAAAGCCAGATGTATACCCCGGTGGCAGACATCAAAAAGTTTCTGGCAGAGCACCCGGAAAAGCCCTTTATCATGTGCGAGTACAGTCACGCCATGGGCAGCAGCTGCGGCGGCATCACCGACTATACCGAGTATGCCTACAAAGAGCCGCTGTATCAGGGCGGGTTTATCTGGGAGTACATGGACCACGGCATTGCAGTGACAAGCCCGGGCGGCAAGCCCAGCTTTGCCTATGGAGGCGACTTCGGCGACCGTCCCACCGACCGGGAATTCTGTGTGGACGGCCTTGTGCTGCCCGACCGCCGCAACACTCCCAAGATGGACGCAGTCAAGGCGGCCTACGCGCCCCTGAAGATTACCCTGACCGACACCGAAGCCGTGGTTGAAAACCGGAATCTCTTTACCGACCTGAGCGCCTACGACCTTGTGTTTGCATCCTCGGTCAACGGCAAGCCGGTGCGCCGGGCGGCGCTGCGGGCAGATTGTGCGCCCGGCAAGACGGTGCACATTGCGTTCCCGTTCCCTCTGCCGGAAACAGGGCTTGCCTGCATGACCGTTACCGCTATCCAGCGGGCTGCAAAGCCCGGCATCCCGGCGGGTTATGAAGCTGCCTTTGGGCAGCTGTGGCACAACCATGCCGAAGCCCGGCTGACCGTTGCCGCGCCGGAATTGGTGGAGATGGACTGCAACATCGGCGTGAAGGGCGAGGGCTTCGAGTACATCTTTGGCCGCGGCAAAGGGCTGGTGTCCATCCGCTATAACGGCGTGCAGCTGCTGGACGATACCGTGCGCCCCAACTTCTGGCGTGCGCCCACCAACAACGACGAGGGCTGCGCGGAACCCTTTGCATTTGCCTTCTGGAAAACCGCTGGTCTCTATGCCCGCTGCGATAACCTGACTGCCGAAACAAAGGGGGAATTTGTCACTGTCCGTGCAAGCTACACCCTGCCGGACGATCAGACGCTGCCCATTGATTTTGCCATCGACGGCGCAGGCCGCTGCGACATTACCATGACATGGCAGGGCGAAAGGGCAGAAGTACCGGAGTTCAGCTTGCTCTTCCCGCTGCGTCGGGAGCTGACCGAGGTCTCCTATCTGGGGCTTGGCCCCCGGGAAACCACTGCCGACCGCACCGCAGGCGGCAAGATGGGTGCATGGGGCTACAATGTCCGGCAGGATTTTGCCCAAAACAGCCCGGTCTACCCGCAGGAGTGCGGCAGCCGCACGGACGTGTACCGCGCAGCGGTCACCGGCAGCGGATTGAATATAGGCATCGGCTTTGCAGGGGACGGCATGACCTTCTCGGCGCTGCCCTATACGCCCCATGAACTGGAAAACGCCCGCCACCTCTACGAGCTGCCCCGGGACGACAATAAGACGGTCGTCCGCTGCGCTGCTTTCCAGCGCGGCGTGGGCGGCGACAACAGCTGGGGCGCAAAGCCCCATGCAGACGCCTGCTTTGCGGTGGAGAAGGGAACCTCGTTCCGTTTTACGATTCAAAAATAAAAATTTACTTGGCTAAAGTGGTGGGTATCATCGTGATACCCACCACTTTGGTCTTATTGCGAAACCGTAACAAGACAAAAATCAGCGCAATATTTAAATAGTATATTTGCGATATGCAATCCAACGTTGTAGCTGCTGCATTAAAAAGTTGAATTTTTATGGTTTATGGAGAAATAAGGAATTGTGTCAAAATGACACAATTGCTCCGGGTACCTTCATAGAACCATGGAATGTGAATATTTTGCTTTCATAGGAGTTCATGTTTTTTTACTGAATCTCGTGAAAAGCGTATAAAAAGCTTGCAATCATCTGTAAAATGTGGTATATCCATTATACGAAACATTACTTTAAAAGAACACTCCACCGTTCAATGATGTGTAAATGGGAGGTGCCTGCCATGACTGCTGTGATCTATGCCCGCTATTCTACTGATAGTCAGCGCGAAGAATCCATTGAAGGTCAGATCCGGGAATGCACCGCCTATGCGGAAAAGAACGGCTTCACGGTGGTAAAGCACTACATTGACCGTGCCGTCTCTGCAAAAACGGACAACCGCCCGCAGTTCCAGCAGATGATCAAGGACAGTGAGCGTGGCATCTTTGACGTCATCATTGTCTGGAAGCTCGACCGCTTTGCCCGAAACCGCTACGACAGTGCCCGGTACAAGACCCAACTGAAGCGGAACGGCGTGAAACTGGTATCGGCAACGGAAGTCATTTCGGCTGGCCCGGAGGGCATTATTCTGGAATCGGTGCTGGAAGGCTACGCCGAATACTACTCGGCTGACCTGTCTGAAAAGGTCGTGCGTGGCATGACTGAGAATGCTCTCAAGGGTATTTATAATGGTGGCACGATTCCGTTTGGCTACATGATCGATGAGACCCGGCATTACCAGCCCGACCCGTTGTTGGCTCCGTATGTGGAGCAGACGTTCCAGAAGTATGCGGACGGTGCGACCATGACTGACCTGCGGGATTGGTTAAAGGCACACAACATCAAAAATTCAATGGGCGGGGAGATGTCCTACAATACGATTCAGCGGATGCTGAGTAATCGCCGGTACATCGGCGAATTGCGTTTGCGGGATGTGGTACAGCCCAATGCGATCCCGGCTCTCGTGTCAGAGGACTTGTTCAACAAGGTGCAGGAAAAGCTGGCGAAAAATAAAAAGGCCCCTGCCCGTCATAAGGCAGAGGAAAGCTATCTTCTCACCACAAAGCTGTACTGCGGCAAGTGCGGTGCACTGATGTTCGGAGAAAGCGGTGTCAGCCACACCGGGAAAATGTATACCTACTACAAGTGTGCTGCTGCCAAGAAGAAAAAGACCTGCGATAAAAAGGCCGTGCGGAAACAGTGGCTGGAAGATCTGGTGGTCAACGAAACCATGAAGCTGGTGGAAGATGACGCTTCCATGAATGCCATCATCGCCAAAGTGATGGAGCTGCAAAATCAGGAAAGCACGGATTTGCCCATCTATGAAAAGCAGTTGAAAGAAACGGAAGTCGGCATCACCAATATGCTGAATGCCATCCAGATGGGCATTCTGACCAGCTCTACCAAGGAACGGCTGGAAGCTCTGGAAGATCAGCGGAAGGAATTGCAAGCCCGCATTGCGGAGGAACGGCTTGCCAAGCCGAAGATGAAAGAAGAGTTCGTCCGGTTTTGGCTGCTTCGCTTCCGTAAGCTGGATATGACCCAGCCGGAGCAGCGGCAGGCACTGGTGGATACCTTCATCAATGCCATCTATCTCTACGATGATAAGGTACTTATTACCTTTAACTATAAGGAAGGTACAGAAACGGTCGCTTTCGGGGAAGCTGTGAAAGCGGAGAAAAGTTCGGATATGAGTGCACGAGGTGCACCAGATATTGAACGTCAAATCGTAAGATTTGACGTTCTTTTTTGTTGTGTAACCCCGAAAATTCGGGGTCTGCACGGTCAATGCACGATTTTTGCACGATTGGCTTTTTCGTTGGAATCCTCTGCATGGGCTGGAATTGCTTTGAAATGCGTGGTAAATTTTGCATCAGGTCAGCAGAGCCAGACGGAGCTGTGCCTTTACTTCGGGGTCTGCATTCTTCAGAAGTTCCAGCAGAGCAGTCATAGAGATGGTCGGTTCGCCTTCGGCGGGTACAGCCTGCGGGCTGGGGCTTTTCTGTTTGGCGTAGAAACCTTCCTCAAACTTCCTGCCCAGTTCCACACGAGAGGATTGCTGGATATGGGCGTAGGTGTTTACCAGCATATCTGCCGTGGCGTGTCCGGTAGTTCCTTGAACAGCTTTCACATCGCCGCCGGAGATCATCAACTACGCCAAGACCCGCGACGTTTACGCGGGCTACCGCAAGGCCGGGTACTCCAAGAAATTTCTTGCAGAGCATGAAAGTGAGATCACGATCCACAAGGCCGCAAAGAACTATTTTGATGGACTGGGCTTCAAGAAGCTGCCCACCATCAAGGCGCTGAATACCGAGTACGCCGAGCTGCTGGCGGAGAAGAAAGCGGCCTACGCCGACTACCGAAAAGCCCGTGAGGAAATGAAAGAGCTGCTGACGGCCAAGGCCAATATCGACCGTATCCTGGAGTTGGACAAGGAGCAGGAGGAAGCGAATGAACGACGGGAAAAAGAGGCGGAGCAGCGCTGAGCTGCCCGCCCACAAGCGATTTGAAAAATCGCGCAGCCGATGGATTAATCCATCGTTCCAGAACACAGTTTTTGTGTTCTGCGGGGATTGGGGCAGCGCCCCAACAAGCATGAAACAGGCGGGCTCCGTGTAAACGGAATCCGCCTGTTTTCGCAAAGTGGGTACCGCTTTGCATTGCTTGCCAAGTTATCCCGAAATCGTTATGGCTGCCTCTTGTCCTCGTTTCCGGTTTGCCTTTTCTGCTCTTATTTCTCGATTTTTCTCAAAATGTCGATATTCTGCCAGCCGGAGCAGAGCAGCTCCGTGCGCTTCTCACAACGGAAGCCCATCTGTGCGGCGGCGTCGGAAACTTCGTTTTTAAGTACGCCCATATCCATGCCCTGCATATAGTAGGGCAGATACCCCAGCGTCATGTCCCACGGACCGGTGTAGTCGGGGGCTATTCCCTCAGAGTCAACTCTCTGCACGCCGTTTTTTATATCTGATGATACCGCTTAAAAGCCCTGTCCCATTTTTCCATTTCCTGCGTTATATAGATATGGCGCAGGAAACGGATCACTTTGTTTCCAGCAGCTTTTGTATTGCGGCTGGCGTATCCCCGAAGGTCTGCCGGAAAACCGCATAAAAGTTGCTGATGCCGTTATAGCCAACCTTCTCCGCCACATCCTGAATAGAAAGGGTATCATCTTCCAACAGATCAAGGGCCCGCTCCATGCGCAGGGTGCGGACATATTCCGCAACGCTTTTTCCCTCGGTCAACCGGAAGCCTTTTTGCAGCTTGTTCTTGTTGACGCCGACCTTCCTGCAAAGGTCAATGACCGCAGGCGGGTGCTTAAGACTGGCTTGCAGGATAGTCTTTGCCTTTTCTACCGCACGAATCTCGTTCTCGTCGAGATAGACCGGCGGCTGTGCGGATAGCTGCTGCACAAGGTCGATCAGATACCCGGCCGCCTCCAGCCCAAAACCCTTCAGCCATGTATCAAAGGCAAGCCCTGTCAGGCGGCATTGCTCAATGCGGCGGTAGATGGACACCAACTCCGGCGCATGAAGGTCTGCGCCGTGTATGGTGTTCTTTGCATCTCTCCAAAAGCTGTCATAGAGAGGGATATTGTTCTCCGCGAAAAACTGCTCCTGAAAATACAGTCCCTGAAAACGTAACCGCTGCCCTCCGGGAACTTTCATAAAGAACGGCACTGGCGAATCAAAGACGAAGCAGTTGACGCCCTCGCCGAAGTGAATTGTCTGATCTCTCTGTGTGTAGGCTTCCACGGTCCCCTGCTCGCTCAGCCCGATTCCTACATAGCGCTGACTAAACTGACTGCGGATGATTGTATCCTTCGGATAGGTAAAGTCCGCGTCCGCTGCGGAAAAGCCGTGCAGATCGCCCCAGAAGCGAACCTTGGAGTGCTGCCTCGGAAACACATAGCGAAAGCCGTTTGCTGCGTCCTTCCGTAAGCCGCCGAGCGATATATAGAAGTTCAGCATTTCCTCGATGCTGTGTATTGTAACCATCTTGCCGCTCCTCTCTTTCTGTTTTGGCACACCGCTTTCTGTTTTGGCACAAATTTCGGTTAGCAATAGGCAACTCGCAGATGTGATTATATCACAAAACCGCCGGTAATTCAACGATTTCTGCAAATTTCGCACAGCATCAGCTTATTTCTGAGGCACTTTCCGAGCCGTTGACAATACAGCGGCTACGCGTATAATGATTACTGGTTAAGCTCGTCTAACCAACAATCATTTTGCTTGCGGTGACTGCTCTTGAGCGTTGCGCCGCTGAGAAAGGAGTTCTATGCAAGAAGCAAAGAAAAATGTCATTCTTCGCGTGTTCCGAACGGCGCATTGCCCTCCGGGAAAGTATTTCTTCGGCGTGACCTGCTCTGCGCTCAGCGTCCTGCTGTCCGGCGTACCGTTCTATACGGTCTACCGGATCATCCGGCTTTTTCTGCTGGCATCGCTTGATGGTGCGGCTGCTCCGACCCACGAGATATGGATGTGGGCAGCAGTCACGATAGGAAGTATCGTGCTGGGCATCGTGCTGTCTGTAATCGGCAGCTTTTCCTGCCATGCCTGCGCATTCAATGCACTCTATGACCTGCGTATGTGCCTCCTCGACCACATGGGACGGCTAAACCTCGGCTTTTACACAGGCGGTCAATCCGGCGCAACGCAGAAGATGATGAATGAGAATATCGAAAAGATGGAAAATATCATTGCCCACGATGTTTCCAATATTTTCGGCGCGGGGCTGTTGCTGGCAGCTTTGGCCGTGCTGATGTTCTCACTCAACATTCCGCTGGCACTGACGATCTTTATCGCTCTCGTGCTTGCGTTTCTCATCCAGTTTTCCGCTTTCGGCGGAAAGCAGGGTCAGAAGATATGGAGCGACCTGAACCGTTCCTCCACCGAGCTGGATGCAGCGTTTTCTGAATATGTGGCGGGCATGGAGGAAGAAAAAATCTTTGGCAGACCTGAAGCGGCAGCCCGCCGCCTGACAGGGCTGGTGGAGAAGAACAGGGAGCATTGGAAGGTCTATCTGAAGCGTGTCACGCCGATTTTCGGCGCATATAAGACCATCACAATCTCCGTGCTGGCGTTCCTGCTTGTTTCCGGCTGCGCATTGCTGTACCTGCATCCCGGCGACCATGAGCTTATGATGGAGCTGTTGATGTTCCTGATAGTCGGTCCCGCCTGCATCAGTCCCTTGATGGAACTTGTGGAGTTCGGAGCAGATTTGCGGAACCTGGCAGTACGCATGGATCAGATTGACGAGGTGCTGAATATGCAGCCCATATCCGAGGGAACGGAGACTGCCCCAAAGGGTGGAGCTGAAATTGTGTTTCAGGATGTGAGCTTTTCCTATCAGAACGCTGCCGACCCTTTGCGCCGCATGGCGCTGGATCATCTGACAATAAAAATTCCTGCCGGGAGCTTCGCCGCGCTGGTAGGACCATCCGGGGGAGGAAAATCCACGGCAGGGCAACTCATCGCCCGCTTTTGGGATGTGGAGAGCGGATCTATCACCATCGTTGGACATGACATCCGGGAGTATTCAATGGAAGCCTTGATGAATGCCGTTGCCTTTGTTTTTCAGGACACGCACATCTTTGCGGAGAGTGTTTATAACAATATCGCCATGCACCGCAAGGTTCACCGCGAGGATGTGGAGAAGGCGGCAAAGGCGGCAAGATGCCATGATTTCATTCTCTCACTTCCAAATGGCTATGATACCAAACTGGGTGACGGCGGGCATAAGCTGTCGGGCGGCGAGGCGCAGCGTATCGCCATTGCAAGGGCGATATTAAAAGATGCACCCATCGTCGTGCTGGATGAGGCGATGGCTTTTACCGACGCGGAAAACGAGCTTGCACTGCGGGAAGGCATGGCGGAGCTTTTGAAAGGGAAAACCGTGCTGATGATTGCTCATCGGCTTTACTCCATTCAGGATGCGGACTGCATCTTTGTGTTGGAGAACGGGAAACTCAGGGAGCACGGCTCACATACCGAACTGCTGAAAGCAAATGGCCTGTATGCACATCTTTGGGCAATTCAGAACGAAACCGAAAGTTGGCAGATGAAGGGAGGACCTGCCTATGTTTAAGATGATCCGGCAATTTACCTTCCACCATCCGAAACAGATCATTGCTCCGACGCTGTGGCTGTTTCTCTCGCAGGCATTCAGCATTCTCCCCGCGATCCTTGCATATATGGCGATCTATCTCTTAGGGCAGGCGTTTTATCCGCCATATACGCTGGATATTGCGCTGCTGATTAAAATTGCGGTGATAGGGATTGGCTATGTCCTTCTGCAATATGTTGTGGAGCTAATCTCCTATTACAACACCTATGGACGCGCATATCACGACACGGCAGACAAGCGTATTGCATATATTCAAAAACTGCGCCGTCAGAGTCTCGGCTTCTTTTCCTCCAAGGAATCCGGTGAGCTGATTAGCTCCTTTGCAAGCGATTTTGCCAATGTGGAATTTACCATGTGCTACTGGTTGCCTTATCCTATCGGCGTGGGCTTTCTGCTGCTGTTTTCCTTTGTTTGTATGCTTTTCTTCGACTGGCGTATGGCGGTGGCGATTTTTGCAATGCTGCCCGTCTGCGCAATCCTGATGCTGCAAATTGCAAAGGTCAAGGAAAAACATAGCCGCTCCGTTATGGAGGCCAAGACAAGAGCTGCAACGCAGCTCAACGAATACCTGCACGGCATGAAAGATCTCAAAGCCTACCACCGTACCGGCAGTGGCTTCGAGGCGCTGAAAAAAGCGTTTTCTGATTTGCGCAGGGAATCCCTGCTGGACGAGGCCGTTGCAGGCAGCCTTTCCACTCTGTGCGCTTCGTTGGTCAAATTCGTTGTTCCCGTGACGGCGACAGTGGGGCTGTATCTGCTGATGGGCGGCAGTCTTACCATATTGGATTTCGCAGGCTTTCTTGTGATTGCCACAAAGCTGACCGAACCGGCGCTTACCCTTGTGAGCAGCATTTCAGCGCTGCGGGGCATGGCTCTCTCCGGTGAACGGCTGGACAAGGTAATGACGATGCCCGACCCTTCTGGCGAGGACAAAATCTCCCATGGCGACAGCTATGCGTTTGACAGCGTTTCCTTCCACTATGCAGCGGATAGCAACGTGATCCATGGCGTGAGCTTTGAAACACCGGCAGGGGCACTCACTGCGCTGGTAGGACCCTCCGGCAGCGGTAAATCGACGCTTCTGCGGCTGATGGCGCGGTTCTGGGACTATCAACAGGGGCAGGTGCGGTTTGCCGGAAAAGAGCTTCGCAGCATCGCGCCGGAAAGCCTGCTTTCGCAGGTGTCTATGGTGATGCAGAACGCCTATCTGTTCCGGGGTACGATTCGGGAGAACCTATGCTTCGGGAATGAGTGCATCACCGAACAGCAGATGCTCGACGCCTGCCGAAAAGCACGCTGCCACGACTTCGTCTCCGCCTTACCGGAGGGCTATGATACGGTGGTAGGCGAAGGCGGCGCAACCCTGTCCGGGGGCGAGCGGCAGCGTATTTCGCTGGCAAGAGCGTTTTTGAAAGATGTCCCGATCCTGCTTCTGGACGAGCCTACCGCATCCCTTGACGCGGACAATGAAGCGATGGTGCAGAGAGCGTTGGATGAAATATCCAAAGAACGCACCATCATTATGATCGCACATCGGCTGAAAACCGTACGCGGCGCACAGCAGATCCTTGTTCTTGAAAACGGAAGGATCACACAAAAAGGAACCCATAACCAGCTTGTCGGGACAGACGGACTCTACTCACGACTGTGGGAATTGCAAAATCAGGCTGGAAACTATACTTTCAAACAATCTTAGGAGGAGAAAAAACATGAAATCAAAATTCCTGAACCTCAAGGAGTTCGTCCTTGTTATCGTATTGTCCTGCCTGATGATCGGCATCGGCTACCTCATCTTGCTGCCCTTTGCGGCAAATATGCAGCTTCTCTATTTCCTTGAGCCGGGGCTGATTGGCCTTGTCAACGGCATCGTCTATGTGCTGATGATCCGCAAGTGCCCGAAAATCGGAACGCAGTTTATCATTGCCGCACTGTACGGTACCTATATGCTGATCATGGGCAGTGCCTATGCCGCTCTGTATTTCTACATTCTGGCTATTGTCAATGAACTGATCATGCTCAAAGGTGGCTATCAGAGCAAGGTGCGCCCCGCCGTTCCTCACGTCCTCATGTGGTGCATGAACGCAATGGGCAGCACCCTGAACCTGTTCCTGTTCCGCGCAAGCTATGTCAAGATTTATATGGATTTGGGCATGGATGAAGCCACAGCTACGGCAGCGGTCAATCAGACCGCGGAATTTTGGTGCGCTCCGCAAAACATTCTGATTTCTCTCTGCGTGACGGCAATCCTCTGCGTCGGCGGTTATCTGTTGGGCGTCAAAATGCTGGGCAAGCACTTTAAGCCTGCCGGTGTCGCATGAGCCTGACGAAAACAAAAACCGGAACGACTGTCGATCCGAGAACATGGCTCGTACACCTTTTGATCGGTGTGGCAGCGATTATCTTCATCCACTCCAACATGGGTGGGCTGCTTCTGTTCGCATGGAGTATGCTCTTGCAACTCACCATGCGAAAGGGGCAGTATCTCCTGCCATTCCTGTTTGCGTACATTGTACTGACGGGCTTTGCATGGATCGGTGTGCAGCTTCTGACTGACGACAGGTTTTACTTTTTAGGTCTGGCCTTCTCCAATATGGGAGTTATAGGACGCAAGGCAATGGTTCCGTTGTCCTTTGCTATCTGCCTTGCGAAAGAGCCTACCGGTTCTCTGCTTGCCTCCTTACAGGCAATGCGGCTCCCGAAGGCGGTGGGCATCGGGCTTGCCGTGCTGCTGCGGTTTTTCCCGACGATTGGCGGCGAGTACCGTGCGATCCGTGCTTCGCAGCGGTTTCGCGAGATCGGGGTAGGCGTGGTTCACACGCTTACCCATCTCCCCTCAACGGTGGAATACATACTGATCCCACTGATCCTGCGCACGACAAAAGTCGCCGAAGAACTCTCTGCCTCCATGACGGTGCGTGGAGTACGCTTTTTGGGGGAAACAATTTCCTACCGTCCTGTGCGCTTTACGGGAAAGGATGCTGCGCTCTGCGCGATGGCAGTTTTGATTCCCGCGGCTGTGTTTCTGCTGGAAAGGAGGGGCGTCTTTTGATTGAACTGAAAAACCTCTCCTTTTCCTATGAGAACTCAAGTGAAGCAAAGGGACAGCTCAGAGGTATCGACCTTCATGTAAAAAAGGGCGAGTTGGTGATCCTGTCCGGCAGAAGCGGCTGCGGCAAGACGACGCTGACCCGTATTCTCAACGGACTTTGCCCCGGCTTTTATCCGGGAAAGCTGGAGGGCGGCTACTCCCTTGACGGTGAGGACGCACTGAAAATGCCCATCCATCGTTTGGGGACGATGGTGGGAAGCGTCTTTCAGGACCCTCGCAGCCAGTTTTTCGCCACCAACACGACGGATGAGATTGTGCTGGGGATGGAAAACATCCCACTGGAGCGTCCGGTCATGCAGGAGCGTCTGAACATGGTTTGCAAACAGATGAACATTGAACGCCTGATCGATCGAAGGATATTCCCTCTGTCCAGCGGCGAAAAGCAGCTTATCGCCATTGCCTCCGTCTGTGCAATGGAACCGAAGGTTATCGTCCTGGATGAGCCGTCCGCAAATCTGGACAGCGAAGCGATGGTGCGCCTCGGCGCGCTGCTCTATCGGCTGAAAACGGCGGGGCATACGATAATCCTCTCGGAGCATCGGTTCCATTATGTGCGGGATTCCTTTGACCGGCTTGTTTTCATGGAGGATGGTGCGATTTCCGCCGTCTATGACAGGAAAGACGCCCTGTCCCTTACAGCGGAGCAGATGGCGGCGATGGGACTTCGTCCCTTTGACGCACCGGCATTTCACGTAGGCGGAGCATACCGGCAGAATCAGGACGACGCCTTGCAGGTGTCCGCAATCTCCTGTATGCTGGACAGCCAGCAAATTTTGGAGGAAGTGAGCTTTGCCGCACAGAGCGGAAAGATACTTGCCATCGCCGGACCCAACGGCGCAGGCAAATCCACGCTTTGCCGCATCATCACAGGTTTATACCGGGCAATGGGTGCGGTTTCCCTCGATGGTGAAATCCTGAAGCGGAAGCGCCTCACACAAAAATCCTTTTTTGTGCAGCAGGATTCCGATTATCAGCTCTATGCGCCTACTGTGCTGGACGAGTTTTCCCTCGGCAAAAAAGAAACGGCAGAGTTGAAAGAAACTGCGCTTTCCCGGTTGCGAGAGATGGGACTGGAAGTCTTTACAGATCGGCATCCCGCTTCGTTATCGGGAGGCCAGAAGCAGCGCCTGTTGCTGGCGCTGGCTGCGGCAAGCGGGAGAAGCCTGTTGGTGTTTGATGAGCCTACCAGCGGTTTGGACGGTTTCAATATGCACCTGACGGTCGAGCTGCTGAAACGGCTTGCCGGAGAAGGTCGCTGCATCCTGCTGATTACGCATGATATAGAGCTGATCGCGGAGGCTGCGGATAGCGTCCTCTATATTGAGGGCGGCAAACTGCGCTATCACCGAAATGTTCTGCGGCAGAAGGGAGACGATGATGGAAATTCGTAAATCCGGCGAGGATTATCTGGAGGCCATTCTGATTCTTGAACGGCAGTCCGGTGCAGTGTGCTCTATTGACCTTGCGCGGCACATGGGCTACTCCAAAGCCAGCATCAGCCACGCCACAAGTGCGCTACGCAATGCTGGGTGCCCATAAAACAGGATACAACATATTATCTATGATTAAGGCATCTGGCAGTCGAGGTTAGCAAAAAAGAAAATGAGCGATACTTGGTTTGAATGACCAGGTATCGCTCATTTGTGTATGCGACAAACTTCCCTTTTCCTGTTCCATCCAGTACAATCTAAATGAAAACAGCAGATTGATTGGAGGTGCGATTATGGCTCAGAACTTAACTTATATCCAATGCGGTGATTATTTTATCCCCGACATCAGATTAGCGCACACAGAAGCACAGATACTTGGCAAATATGGCAGGATGCGTAGAATATTCCTTGAACAGAATAAACCGATACTTTTCAACGATATGATCTTGAACGAAACGCTGTTTCTGCATCTGTGGGAAGTACAGCAGACCTGTGTAAAGCGAATGGAGTTGCTGATGGAGGAGTCGTTGGCGAATAATCCTGCTCCAGACAAGGCAACACAGCAGCTTGTATGGGTAGCACATATGAATAGTTTGAAAGCACAGGCGGAAGAAAGCGTCCTCCGGGAACTGGTCTATGAGGAGGACATCGTATGAAAATTCTTGAAGAATTTTGGTACGGCAATATTGAGCCTACCGACTACGATACTTCTTCCTGTAAAGAGTATAAGAAATTACAGGAACTGATTTGCCGGAATGAAGAAAAACTCCGAGCGACGATGACGGACGAACAGAAAGAGTTGTTTGAGAAATATGCAGATTGTGTACGAGAGCATCAAACCATTACGGATTGCTTGATCTTCCAGAACAGCTTTAAGCTGGGTGCCAGAATGATGATGGAAGTCATGGAGGAATAAAAACGATAGATTTGCCACCCGTGGGAGTAATCCTTCGAGTGGCATTTTGTATCTATCAAAATGCCAGAAATATTTTCCGCCTGTCCAAAATCGGTGTTTTCAATCGTTACTATAGTTAAACGAATATGAGGGAGGTTTTGATATGTTATCCGAAGAATTACTTAAACAGGCGGCAGAAGAACTGGCACTTGCTCTGATTGAGAGTTTACCGGAACCAGAACAATGTCAGCATCAGTTCTCTGAAGAATTCGAGAGTAAGATGCAGCTTCTTCCTTCCTCCATCCCACCCAATACGCAGTAAGTAGAAGTGGTAATACCAGAACGGATTTATAATTAAACTCATTTTCTTCAACGAAGGCCGGCTTGCATGGTCAGCCTTTTTCTGTGGATTCACAGTTCCTGAATTGTGTTTTTGACAATTCCATAATTGTGATTTTCACAATTCAAGAACAGTGAAAATCACAATGTAGTAATACTGATATTAATAATACTGATTATAGTGATACTGATCCTTTCCTATCCGACTTTCTTATTTAAACGGTTGACACGATGTGGAATGATGACTATAATATTCATATAGCATTATTGGAGGTAACCGTATGGACAATACGACACAATTGTCTTTTGACTATAATTCATGTTTCAAAAGTATTTACTATCAGCTATATTCGAATAGCAGTACAAGCCGTGCCGAAAGAATTGTATCCGATATTACCAAGGTTCTTTTGTGTAAATTAATAGCAGAACAGGACAATATTCAAAATATTAGCAGTTTTTCCGGGAAAGAACTACTGAGAATGCTTAAGGAAAAATACCCGCAAAGTTGCGAGCAATACGATGATTTTTCTTTAAGCAATGGTGATATTGCTGTTGTACTTAACACGTTGAGTAACATATCTTTACTTGATGCGCCGTCCCATATCATAGGGGATGCTTTCCAAGCTATAATTGGGCCGAGAATCAGGGGGGATAAGGGACAGTTTTTTACTCCAAAAGAATTGGTCGAATGCATGGTGCGCATTGTAAATCCCCAAAATCAAAGTGTAATTATTGATCCCGCTTGTGGAACCGGCGGTTTTTTAACAGAAGCATATACATATGCCAAATCTGTTGATTGTATAGATGAGACGAGCATTCGTCTTATTGGCGTAGATAAAGATAGAGATATGGCTGATATGGCGTTAGCTACAACCGAGATTATCAGCCATGGTAATTCAGCAGTATTCAATAGAAATTCTCTAGAGATTTTATCTCCTGATAGTGACTTGCATAATTTAGTTGAAAGTGCAGACTTAATTCTTACAAACCCACCGTTTGGAGCTAAAATCGGCATCACTGATGACTCTTTGCTTCGCTTATATGAATTTGGCTACAACTGGACATATTCAGAGAAAGACAAAACATGGTATAGGTTAAATACCATAGTAAAAAACCAAGCACCCCAAGTTCTGTTTTTAGAGCTATGTGTTCGTATGCTTAAGCCAGGAGGAACAATGGCTATTGTTCTGCCAGAGGGGATTTTCGGCAATAAGTCATTAGGATATATCTGGGCATATCTAAAAAAACACGGTAAAGTTTTGGCTATGATTGATTGTCCAAGAAACACATTCCAACCGTCGACAGATACAAAGACCAATGTTTTGATATATCAAAAAGGAATCGAATTTCCTGATGAGATAATTGTTTCTGTTGCTAAAAATTGTGGGCACGATAAACGAGGAAGAATTACAAACTCTGTCAATGAAGCATTACCAAATGATTTCGAATTAATAGCCCAGACATATATGAATGATCCAGATGAAAAAGTTTGGAAAAAAGTGCAGTTGATAGGCAATTATTTTGTTCCGAGATATTTAGCAGGAAAAGCTACACATCATAACCCTGATGAATATATATCAATTGGTGAAATGATTCAAAAAGGGTACTTAAAGAGGAAAAGTGGAAAAGAAGTTGGTAGCGAAGCATATGGAACAGGTTCGATTCCTTTTGTTAGAACCTCAGATATTATTAATTTTGAAATATCTAGCGATCCAACAAATTCAGTAAGCGAGGAGATTTATCAACAATATGCTCCTCAACAAAATTTGTCCGTTGGTGATATCCTGTTCATTGCAGATGGTAGATATAGGATCGGAAAAACAGCAATTATTACAAAATACAATATCAAAAGTTTGATTCAAAGCCATATAGAAATTCTTTCGTTAACCGAAGCTGCACCGTTTTCCCCATATGAATTTCTGTATTGTCTGAACTCAGACGAAGTTCAGGAACAAGTTAGAAGTTTAATCTTTATACAGTCTACACTTGGAACGTTAGGCAATAGAATTCAAGAAATTAGTATCCGAATTCCTGAAAGAACAAAGGAATGGAAAGAAAAAATACACGCATTCCAACGAAACATTGAAATGCGTGCGGAATGTTTATTTATGCTGAAACAGAACGAGAACTCTTTTGAATTATAAAGATTTTTCTTCTTCTACTCGAGCTAAGATCGCCTCAATCCACTGATAGAATTCATCTAAGGTTTTTGCACCCTGCGCAATATTACATTCACGGTGACCAAACCCTACATTTTCTGGATTGTGCATACGAGGGTTTTTATGGCAAGTCTCAATGGCTGCTTTTCCTCTAGCAGCCATTGAGAACAATTCATAATCTAATGGCAAACGACAAATAACACAACGAGTCGTATTGGGAACCATCGTACCAAAGATATCTTCCAAATATTCTTTAATGGCCATAGGCGCTTCTGGAGCGTTCTCCATTTGATACACAAGCCATGTAAGTTTTGCTGCCACTAAGGTACAGGAATCATAGTCTGCAGCTTTCTCACGCAATTTGGCAATGACACCGGGTTTCAATTCAGCCATATTGATGCCGTATTTAAGTAATTCTTCGTCATCAAGAAGCATTACCCATCGAAGAATTCGATTAGGACCTGCATCGGCACTTTTCCAAGCGGCGCCAGTAGTCATAGTGGCATCTCGTTTAATCTTTTCTGCGACCTGTTTGTTGATAGACTTAAGATGATTTAAAAATGGGAACTCTTCGCATTTTCCTGAATGTCCTTTAGGACAATGGCATTTATGTTCGGCAACATCGGCATACTGTGATCTTGTAGGTATTACTTTATGACAAAATTCCATAGTCATTACTCCTTTAGTTCTTTTTTGTATAACAGTAATTCGGAAGGCTCAACATTTAGTGCTTGAGCGATTATTACTATATTTTTTAGACTGACATTGCGATCGCCACGCTCAATTGCACCTACATAAGTGCGGTGGAGGTCACAAAGATCTGCTAATTGCTCTTGAGTTAATTTTCGTTCGATGCGTAAGGCTCTAACATTAGCACCGAGTATATTAAAATAATCCATGAACCTACCTCCTTGGGAACGATACTTATATTCTTCATTATACAGGAGCAGAAATTAAAAGTATGCAGAATATAAGTAGCATTTTAGAGAGGGGACTCAAATTTAGGATCAGTGTAAGAAAAAAAAGAGGTGAAAAAGTGGTCGATTTTTATAAATCAGATGCAGGAGCACAAGCTGCGTGGAAGGGGTTCTCATCTCAAACGCTTTATATTGCATCCAGACTCATTTCCGATGAAGGAGGATACGAGTATTACCCGGAAGATATTGAGGATTTGGTAGTCAAAAAGAATGGCGCTGTAGTAGAGGCTGTTCAGGTTAAAAACATTTCTGCCGACCTAACACTTTCAAGCCTTGCAGCAACAAAAACATCCAAAGGCGGCGAAGGATTTTTCAATCGCATGTGTAGCTTACATGCACAAAATCCATTCTTCCACCGCATTAAGGTTGTCTACTTTAATACTCTTGGTGTTGAACTACAGGAAATGCAATCTGGGAAAGCTGTCACCAAAAAGGCTTTAACGAAGAGGCTTGTAGACAAACACGGATTGTCTGAGTCAGAGGCTGTATGGTTGATTGATTCTCTGTGTTTTGAGAAAGTCAATCTTGATGATTTGGATTTAAATATTCAAACTCAGATTAGCGACTATGTTCCGGTAATGTCTGCGCCTGCACTGGTCAAAGACCTATTGATTCAATATATTTCTGTACTTTCTAAAAGCAAAGGGTACACCACGCTAAAAATGTGGCAAGATAAAATCCACGAAATCGGAACAAATATTGCTGCAATAGATGGTTTTTACAAGGAATACAATAAATCTCTTGTCCGTCTAAGCGAGTTGCAATTAAATAGCGATCACGAACAGTTGAAACAAGAATATGCACAGGGTGTGTCTGCGCATCCTACGCACATTCGTAACAATTTGGATTTCAAGCGAGATTATTGGTTGGAAGAGATCCATGCAGTAATCAGTAGCAAAGGTGTTGCAATCCTTAAGGGCGTTTCTGGGCAAGGTAAGTCTACTCTTTGCTACCGATATTTAATTGATACATATCCTGAAGGCTGTGTATTTTGTGTGCGTTCTATTGCTAACGAAGCACAAGCGCAAAATCTGGTTACAGCATTAGATGGACTTGGTAAACACAATGAAAATCTAATTATCTATATTGATGCACAACCAGGCGAAACACTTTGGGCATTTTTACTTCAAGAGTTACAATCTCGAGGCCTTTCCATTCCAGTTCTTATTTCCATTCGGGATGAAGACTATAACCGAACACCTATTAGTGGGAAAGCAATCCAATATGGGATTATAGAGTTGGCTTTATCAAAAGAAGAAGCTGCACGTATTTATAGTTCTTTTACAGAAACACAGCCTCACGCTGAGCACAGAACTTTTGAAGAAGCATGGCAAACCTTCGGTGGTCAAGGACCATTGATTGAATTTGTATATTTGCTGACAAATAATCAGACTTTGGCACAGCGACTCCAGGACCAGGTAGATGCATTGTTGCGAGAAGGTATTTCTGATGATTGGTTAGAATTACTTCAGTTGGTTTGCTATGCTGGGCGATTAGGATGTACCGTTAATCTTGTTGCAGCAAAAAATGAAATTCATTGTTCAACAATGCACGCTGCTATTAGACGTCTGAAAGATGAGTACCTCATCAGAGAAGTTGATGAAAACACCATTGAAGCACTTCATCCTGTCCGTGCGAAAATTGTTTTTGATGCGTTGTGCGATCAAATTTGCACCGAAGCAAGAGAGGTTGTGTTCAAGGCTCTTTCGTGTATATCTTCACAAAATGTGAGAGTGGTTTTGTTGGATTACTTCTCTAACCAGCAATATGACATTGAAGATGTACAGCGTCTCTCTCAAATAAGATTCCTTGACTGGATAGGATATGCAAATGCTATCAGGTCAATGCTTTGGTTAGATGCAAAGCGTTATGTTGAGAGCAACATGACATTCATTAGCTCTCTGGTAGCAAAACGTGGCAAAGGATGGCTTTGTTTCTTGCCGCTTGATCTTTCTGGTATTGAACGATCCGATGAGCTAATTGCAGATGGGATAAAAGATATGTCTATCTTCAACAAGGTAGATTTACAAAATGCCATCGATGAGGTTAAAAATTCACTAACTTCACTTTCTATCAATTATGAAGCAACAGATTGCTTTATAAATAATAGTGAAATACCATCGTTTTTGCCTAATACAGATACTGAACGTTCATCGTTTGGATATGCACTATTTTGGATGGCAAAGCGAGATAGGAAAGTTACATTGCTATTCAAGGCTGATGAAATAGTTACCAGTATATGTGCTGGGGAACTCCAACCCTCTGCGGATGCAATACGTGGGCTCTTTGAACATCCTGATTTAGAGGAAAGCTATTTGGCTGCTGTAGATATATTCGTGGAGAGGCTTATCCGTGAAATGCAAGTACTTACTTTTTCGGTTACAAGCGATGAAGTGTCATGTAAATTCATTCCGCCTCTCTCGACAGAAACAACGATTCCTGAGAACACCAAAAACACAAATCAGTATTGGCGAATTAAAATGCTGGATATTTTAAAGCAACTATATCCAGAGAAAGAGTATATTGATATTGAGTTGATTGGTGTTGATCTTCTTCGTGATCTGGAGATTGAAGCTTTAGACCATAAACTTCACATCCATAAGAGTAAGCGCCCAAATACATGGGTTTCTGAATTGAATGGATGGACAAAAATACGAATAGATTATAGCTTACGTCCTTCTTCTTGGCAGGAATATGTGGCTGATATTGATGAGATAAGAAGTAATGTCAACGATTTGATTGTTGAAACAGTCAAGCTCATTGATGATGTATACAGAAAAGGGAGATATACACAGGATCGAGGAAAAAGGGTTGATGATCGGCTAAAAGTGTTTAAAGAACACACCTTTGCCGAAAATCGACTTCCCACTTTTGCTGTTGATCCGTACTGTCTTTATTCTGAAGGAAACGCAAAAAGCCCTGTTGCAGAGTATTTTACAATGCGTCAATTGCTTTCGGTTGGTAAGTATGAGAAATTTAGAAAACGATTGAATGATGTGTATTCCTCGTTGGATAATTTTTATAATCAGTTTATTGAAGTTCTCCGTGTAAGAATTAATAAGCAAGATATTAGCATTGTTAAGAATCCAAGACTCGCTATGTTTAATCTTTATTCTGCGGCTAAAGCCATCGTGGACTTCCAGAAAGAGTATGAATTGTTGTTTTCCGAATACAGTTCACTTAATGAAGATTTTGCAAAGCAAGAACTTGAGAATATTCTTACTTTAGTTAATGTTTGGCGTTATGTGCTTGATAATCAACCGAAAGGTTGCGCCATTGCTTATGATTCAAAACAAAAATATCGCAAGGGAACAAACTATTTTTGTGATACGCTTTCAAAAGCAGTTACGGCGGTGAACGGTACCCTTCTTAAAGGTAATAAACATGCCTACATCATTGTTGATTACAATATGGAAGAAGATAATACCCTTGAGAATGAATACACCAGAATCGTGATGACGATCAGGGATGTATTTAAAAACAGTATTTTGCCATCAAGTGATAGATGGTATTTGGAAACGCAATCCTTAGAGTTAGCATATGTACCTGTTTTTTCTGGTGTGCTCTCGCCGGCAGTGTACTCGATTCCGTTCTATAAACTTTTGGATACAGAAGAATCCCAAATAGCAAAACCGATGTATCCGTGTGAAATAGAACCTGTGCTAATTGAAAAAATGAATGCAACAAATTCTTTGAAGCTGTGGATTGAGTCCATGAAAAAACTTGGCGAGATGAAGTTATACATTCAGAGGTATCAGCAAATTCTTCAAGTACCTGTTGATGATAAATGCCTGTACACTATCAATACATATACAGAATTGCTGATTAATCAAATCAACGCATTGTGGAACGACCTTATTTCGGTCGAAGATATCGTAAATGAACTGATTGAAGATGCAGATGAGCAAAATAGTGAACTACTAAATGTCGTGCAGCTTTTCTTCGATTGTTACGAAGAAATCGAAACTGTGATAATAAACAAAAATGATCCGAGCGAGCTTATACAGATAATTGAAACGGTATCTGTCATAATGTTTCTCTTATTGCCTTCAGTATCGTAAATTATTCTAATATCCAATATGAAAAAGAGTCCGTCTATTGACATTTTGTTAATTGATGGACTCCTTGTTTTACGTTGAAAGCGTTATAAACAATATATAAAGGTTGGGAAAGATGTACTTCCCGACAATTTATTGGGAAGTATAATCCCCACTAACTCGTCGGGAATAAAGAATAACTTCTGCCCAAATTGAACAGAAGTTAAATTTGTCAGTTATCGGTTCTGACTTCGTGCCAAACTGGCACGAAGTTACTGCTCGCCAAATTGGCGAGAGGTACGGTTCCTGCTCTTTGACTTGTTCCCGATTTGGGAACAGGTCTGATCATGAGAACTCTTAATTTCACTTGTACCCAAGTTGGGCACAAGTTCAAATATGGGAAAAGAGCATTTCGGCTTGTGGACGAATTGGCCACAGGTGGCACAGTGGAATTATTCCTAAGTTGGAAATAAATTAGAGCCATATTTTGCCCCTTCACAAATTGGCAAGCAGTGTAAACCTGTACAGGTTCACGATTTTTGCAAATCCGCTTGTTGGGGCAACATCCCAAATCCTCTTCGAACATCATCTTTCAATGATGGCTGCTCGCTCATTCTGAGCGTTTCCGAGAGTGCAACTTCTGGCCAATTTGTCCAGAAGTAATATGAAAAAAATAACTTCTGTGCAACTTGCGCCGAAGTGAAAAATGTTTTTCCGATACTCCTCGACATACTTGTTTTTTCTACAATTATCCAGTAGAATAAACGCAGAAAATTGAATATCGGTTCGAGATTGATTTTATAGTTTTACGGGATTACCCGATTTTGAGTCCGACATATTTGTGAAGGGACGAGTCCTTCTTCACATTGGCTGTTACATAGAACCATCAGATGAGTGCAGGTGTTCTTGTGCTTATTTCTTGATGCTCTGTGTGGCAGCTTTTTGTTTTGACTTCTGCCCAACTTGGGCAGAAGTTGGCAGACAATACACGAAGGAGGAAATAAGTGACCAACGAATTTAATTTTGATGTAAAGCACGAAGATTACGAGGAATGGATCAACCAGATTGGACAGGTTTCGGATGTTGATTGCTCACTGCTTTCTGAGCCAGACCCTTACGCTAAATGTGTACGTTCGTCAGAAATTCAGAAAAGTGCTGCTGCAAAGATGGATGCCAACGGAAATATCCACGCAGGCAATATTTCTGCATACTGGATACCGCAGATCACGCTCCAAAGGGAAATTGGCGGGACAGTCTATACCATCACCGGATATTACGAAGGGAAAACAGATTTCCTCCGTAAACTGGAACGAATGACCGTTGACAGAATGCGCAGAGCCATGGAGGACGACACCAATGACAAATAATAAAACCTTTGATACAATATCCTTAACTAACCAAGAACTGACAGTTGCCCCGATGAAGGAGGCGAGAGAAATGTTAAGGGCAACAGACAAAATTACCGCTTTATATTGCAGACTTTCTCAGGAGGATGCACTGGCTGGCGATAGCAACTCCATTGTGAATCAGAAAAATATCCTGCTCCAATATGCCAAGGATAATCGTTTTCCGAATCCGACTTTTTTCGTAGACGATGGCTACAGTGGCACTACCTTTGACCGCCCTGGTTTTCAGAAAATGCTGGATGAAATTGAATCCGGCAATGTAGCGGTTTGTATCACAAAAGACCTTTCCAGACTTGGCAGAAACTCTGCTATGACTGGCCTGTACACCAACATCACATTTCCGAAACACGGTGTCCGCTATATTGCCATCAATGATAATTTTGATACCAGCGATCAGAATGGCATGGGGATTGATATGGCAGGCATCAAGAACTGGATCAATGAGTTTTATGCCCGTGATACCAGTCGCAAAATCAGAGCCGTCAATAAATCCAAAGGTTCCCGTGGTATTCCACTTACAACCAATGTTCCTTACGGATATATGAAAAATCCGGATGATCCTACCCGTTGGCTCGTTGATGCAGAAGCAGCTATCGTTGTAAAGTATATCTTCAAGATGGCAATGGAGGGACGTGGGCCAAGCCAGATTGCAACGCAGCTGACCAAGGACAAGGTACTTACTCCAACAGCCTATAAGCAGAAGCAAGGCTTAAATACTCCACAGGCGACACCGGAGAATCCAAGTAAATGGCATCAGACCACAGTGAGAAAAATACTGGAACGCAGAGAATATACAGGCTGTATCGTCAACTTCAAGACATTTACCAATTCCATTTGGGACAAGAAAAAGCGTGACAATCCGGTAGAAAATCACTCTATTTTCTATGATACTCACGAAGCGATCATTCCAGAGGATATATTCGAGAAGGTTCAGGTGCTGCGTCAGAATCGCCAACGCAGATCCAAGACAGGTAAAACAAGCCTGTTCTCCGACATGGTGTATTGTGCCGATTGTGGTGAGAAGCTGTATTACTGCACAGCTAACAATTTTGAGAAGCGACAGGATTTCTTCAAGTGTTCCACCCATCGTAAGAACGATGAAAAATGCAAATCCCACTACATCCGTGCAGTCGTTTTGGAGGATATGGTTTGGATGCACATGGAAACTGTCATCAGCTATATTCTCCACTATGAAGATCACTTCCGTGTAGTTGTGCAGGAACAGCTAAAAATAGAAAGTGATGAAAAGATACAGGCATGGAGAAAGCAGCTGACACAGGCTGAAAAACGTATTGCTGAGTTGGACAGACTGTTCGTGAAGATTTATGAGGACAATGCCAAAGAGAAACTGTCTGACGAGCGTTTTTCTATGATGAGTGGCAACTATGAAGCGGAACAGATAAAGCTCAGAATGGACGCTGTAGAGCTTCAGAAGAATATCGAAGAACAGAAGCGTCAGAATGAGCGATTGGAGAAATTTATTCAGAAAGCAAAACACTATCAAGATCTGAATTCTCTGACTCCTGATGCGCTGCGAGATATGGTCAGTGCCATCTATGTAGGTGCGCCGGACAAGTCTTCCGGCAAACGTCAGCAGAAAATCGAAATTTACTACGATGGTGCAGGATTTATCCCGCTAAACTTATTGATGCAAAGAGAAACGGCGTGACCGAAGTCACGCCGTACTCTCCCAGAAAATCGGGACTTTAAATTTTTTCCTGTTTTACGGGCACCGCCCGAAGGGCGGATTTCTTGTTATGGACAAAGACGGCTGCCTGCGCATGACCGATAAGGGACGTGAGATAGCGGAAAGAATCTACGAGCGGCACCAGTTTTTTACGATGCAGTTGATCACTGCGGGCGTAGACCCGGAAATCGCCGAATACGAAGCCTGCCTGATTGAACACGCCGTCAGTCAGGACAGCTTCGAAAAAATCAGGGATGCGCACAAACAGGAAAAATAGAATAAAAGTTGCCCGTCGTTCCAACTGCGCGGACAAAAGCAGCCAGCGGGTTAAGATTGTGCGTCTATGCCCGCTGGCTATTCTATAAGTAAAAGCGGCTATCCGCATGGATGGCTGCTTTTACTCACCGTTTTTCAACTTCTCTGCGCTTTGGCACAATGCAATATACCGCTCCGCTTCTGCATCACTCTTTCCAGCAAAGAAATCTGCCACAACTTTTGAAATTTCAAGCGGTTTTTCGTCGTGAAACACCACGGCGTCAAGGCTGATTCTCATCTCCTTGGAAATGAGAGCCACGGTTTCAAACTTCGGATTGCTTTTGCAGTTTTCAATCTCAATAATCGTGCGCGTACACATATTCAGTTTTTCAGCCAGTCCACGCTGTGTTATCTTCTGCTGGATTCGCTTCTCCCGAAGTTTGAGGGCAAAAAGATCAAGAAAGTTCATCAGAAATCACCTCTCCTATATTTTGTGGTGAGTTCTAATTCAGCTAAATATACACCCAACTCATGTCAAATAAGTTATACATCACAAGTACGAAATATGTGAGGATGTCTTATGGGATTGACTGACAATAGGAGGTGTCGCTAATGCGGCTATCCACCGCAAAGGAAGTGGATGCAGAACATCTCAAAAAGAAGCAGGTGTTGTAGAGACTTTTGCGAGCTACACTTATCTATGTGAGTTGCAGCTCGTTTTCTGTGCATCACAGATTATCCGCAATATAGCTCCGCCCAATTATGAAATAGAATTGCAAGGCACTCGTTCAGGCTTTTATGCCTGTGCGGGTGCCTTTTTGTTTGCAATGTTTTTCTTCTCTGTGGGCTGCCGCTCCCGCCGCCCTCCGTTTGGATTCAACTGCAACCACGAACACAAACATCCAAACGGAGGAATACAACATGACAACGATCAACCTGCGGGAGCTTTACCCGTGGTACACCGAGGATGCCTTTATCGAGGTTTCCGATGAAGTAGCTGCGTTTCTCGAAGAAGATAGGCGGCTTCAGATCAACTACGCGAAGTACATCCGCGACAACAAGGCGTTCTACTCGCTGGACGCAGGCGACGGCATCGAGGCGGAGCGCTGAATTTGCCGGAACAGCCGGACGAGGCGCTGGAGCGCATGGAGCTGGAGCGGCTGCTGAAAGAAGCTCTGGCACAGCTCACGGAAACTCAGCGGCGCAGGCTGCTTGCCAGCGTTCTCAATGATGAGAGCAACCAGCGGATTGCCGCCCTTGAGAGCGTTGATGAGAGTGCAGTGCGCAGAAGCATTCAGCGTGGATTGGCGGCACTCAAAAAATTCTGAAGAAATCTTGAGTTACCCCGTCCGAAAAAGCCCGATTTTTCTTGAGGTATATGAGAGGGATATTCTTCTTTCTCGCCTCTGCTCCTTGAAAACCGCATAGACACCGGTATCAGCACAGACCCCGCGCGGCTGAAAAGCCAAGCGACAAAAGGCGCGCCGCCATGACGACAGACCTCCCATCCTTCGGGACGGGCGGCTGTCCGAGCGATCTACGCGGCCTTTGACCCGATGCCCGGCAGCATCGGGCGCGATGACAGCGCGGGCGATACGCAACCCCAGCTACGGCCTCCCACTGACTTGAGGGGGATTCCTGCGGCGTTCGTGAGCCTTACAAGCCACGGCGCTGGTGGGAATGGGACAGCCTTGCCAAAGGTGGCTGATACCGGTCCCAGAGGCTCTTGGAGCCTTCGCCGGGGGACGTGACAAATACGGCGAGCAAAAATCCAAACACAAAAGGAATATGCAGGCAGCCGCGCCGGAACTCGATCTCAATTTAATGTAATTCCCCTGCAATCCCGCGCAGCCGCCTCTCAAAGTCAGATACCATGCGCTGACGGCCTTTCCGTCAGCGCATTCATGTGACCTTGAGGAAACCCACCAAACCGAGAAAGGAGATCTCCATGATGCAGCCAACGCCAAACGAATCCCACGTCCACACGGATGAACTGGTGGACATCCGGGAAGTATCTGTTGACAAAAATCTTCCCAAGGAAGAACGCATTGCCGCCTTTATCCGCCAGATCAAAAATCCCTACCGCTTCCGCTGCGGCGATTTCGTGGTAAACGCCTGCTTCGCCGGGAACGGCGTTACGTTGGAGGAATGTCTGCAAGGCATTTTGCGCTGAGCGACATCCTCGCTTTTTTCCGCAGAGAGTGCTATGATCGGTGTGGAAAAGGATGAAAACCAAATAGCCAGATAACCACTCTTTTCATGCGGGAGCAGTCCGGGAGAAAGGAGTGCTTTTTCAAGCCTAAATACAAAGCTACCGCTTACATCCGCCTGTCCTACACCGACGATCATTCCAGCGAAAGCGACAGCGTTTCCAATCAGCGCAAGCTCATTGAAAACTTTGTGGAGCACAACCCGGATATTGAGGTTGTTTCCGAAAAGATCGACGATGGATACAGCGGCATCATCTTTGAGCGTCCGCAGGTACAGAAGCTCATTGAGTTGGTGCGAGCCAATCAAATCGACTGCGTCATCATCAAGGATTTTTCCCGCTTCGGGCGAAACAGCATTGAAACCGGCTACTTTATCGAGCGCGTGTTCCCGCTGTTCCATACCCGCTTCATTTCCATCAGCGACGATTTTGACAGCAGCAAATTCAAGGGTGACACCGGCGGCATGGACGTAGCATTCAAGTATCTCATCAGCGAATATTACAGCCGCGATATGTCCATCAAGACCAAGAGCGCCAAGCACGCCAAGATGCAGCGCGGCGAGTATCAGAGCAAAATCTGTCCCTACGGCTACCGCAAAAGCGCCGATGGCAGAATGGAGCCTGACCCGGAGGCCGCTGCCGTTGTGCAGCTCATCTTCCAGCTTGCCGCCGAGAGGATCAACGCCACCGCTATCACGCGGGAGCTGTTCCACAGGAACATCCCCACCCCCGGCCAGTACAAAGCGGCGCACGGCAATCATACCCACGATATTTCCCGCTGTCACGGGATTTGGAGTGCGTCCACCATTCTCCGCATTTTGGAGGACGAACGTTACACCGGCGTGTATGTGATCGGAAAGCGGGCGGTTCTCGAAGTAGGCGGCACCAGAAGCCGCCTGAAGGACAGAGAATCGTGGTACATCATCCCCGACCATCACCCGGCCATCGTCGAGAAAACTGTGTTTGATACCGTGCAGGCCAGCCAGCTCCGCTTTTCCCAGCCCAACAAAAAGAAACGTGACTACCCGCTGAAAGGCAAAGCCTTCTGTGGCTGCTGCGGTCATGCGCTGTCCCGTACCATGCAGAAAACCTCGTATTATTACTGCCGCCATTCTGAGGCGGACGTAGAAAGTCGCTGCCACAAGATGCGCCTCAATGCCGCAGAGCTGGAACAGGCGGTATTTCTGACGCTGAAAAAGCAGATGGAAGCCGCCGCACCGCTTGCCCCGGACGGTTCGCTCCGGGTGGATGCCTCCGTACCGGAACACGCCGAATATGAGCAGCAGATCGAGACGCTGCAAGACGGCAAGCGCACTCTTTACGAACACTATCTTATGGGCGAGTTTGACCTGAACACCTACAAGGCGGAAAAGGCCGCGTGTAACGAGATGCTGATCGACCGGGTACTGGTGTACCCTGACAAGCGCATTAAGATCGCATATAAAATCCAAGACATTTTCGATTGAGGTGGCAGTCATGAAAATCGCTTTCTATTGCAGAGTGGACGGACAGGGCTTTGGCTTTGTCCTCCCCGATGAAGCTGACAAGCTCCGCGAGTTTTTCGCCGAGCATCAGGATAAGCCTGCGCTTGAAATTATTAGAAGGCTCCAAAAAAGGCTGACACATTTCTGATTTCTGTGCTATAATATAATTGTGTTTTGTACTTAGAGGTTCTAACGCACTATTCTGAAATGGAGAATCGCCATGGTAACTACGATTACAGGAACAACGAATAAGCCAGTATCTAGTGATCGCTTAAAGAATTATTTTAGTGCTCACAATGAATTTGATGGCATTCTATATATCGGGTACCCAATTATCGGTACTGTTGAAGGTGCTTATCCTATTGATGCTCTGTGGATTTCACCCAAACAGGGACTTGTTGTGTTTAACCTTATCGAGGGGAAACGTCTAGGTGATTATCAAGATGATCAGGACGATTCATACAACAAAGTGGAGTCCAGGCTTAAAGGTCATCGTGAACTGGTATATAAGCGACAGTTGCAGGTTTCAATTAATGTTATTACATTTGCCCCGGCCATTGTAACGTTGCCTGAAAACGATGACTATCCTGTATGCAATGAAAACACAATAACCAATCAAATATGTGATCTCAACTGGGAACACCCCGAGTACTATGAGAAACTTGTTTCAGTACTGCAATCGGTTTCAATGATTAGGAAGGGCCGGAAGAAGAGAGAAGTAAAACATTCAGAGTCACGAGGCGCAAAGCTTCAACAACTTGAAGAATCGGTTGCAAACCTTGACAATGCGCAAGGCCGAGCTGTAATTGAAACAGTAGAGGGCGTTCAAAGAATTCGCGGACTAGCTGGCTCTGGAAAAACAATTGTGTTAGCCTTAAAAGCAGCCTATCTCCACGCACAGCATCCGGAATGGAAGATTGCTGTGACCTTCAATACACGCTCACTGAAGGGGCAGCTAAAGCAATTGATTAATTCGTTTTATATCGAACAGACCAACATGGAACCTGACTGGGATAATTTGCAGATAATTCACGCTTGGGGATCGAGTAGTAAGACTCCCGGAATCTATTACAATTTTTGCGTAGAAAACGGTCTTGAATGCTTAGACTATTCATCCGCTAGGAACCAGTTTGGACGTAATATGGCTTTCTCTGGAGTCTGTGAAAAGGCTATATCTGAAATAGAAAACGCTGCTCCCATGTATGATGCCATATTAATTGACGAGGCTCAAGACTTTCCCGTAAGCTTTTTACAGCTTTGCTATAAGATTTTATGTGAGCCTAAACGGTTAGTATATGCATATGACGAGTTGCAAAATTTAAATCTGCAATCGCTCCCGTCGCCAGAAGAGCTATTTGGAACAAGTAACGAAGGAACTCCAAATGTACGCTTTAACTACGAACCAGACGGCACATCAAAACAAGATATTATTCTCGAAAAGTGCTATAGAAACTCAAGACCAGCTCTTGTATCTGCTCATGCGCTTGGATTTGGAATTTATAGAGAGCCAGACGCCTTTTCTGACATTGGTTTAGTGCAGATGTTTGAGCAGAAAAACCTATGGAAGGAAATTGGCTATTCAGTTATTGAGGGCGAATTGGAAGATGGCAAACGGGTGGTCCTTGCCAGAACTGAAAATAGTAGTCCGAAGTTTTTGGAAAGCCATTCTCCTATAGATGATTTGATTCTGTTCAAGTCTTTCAAGACAAAGCATGAGCAAGACGTATGGGTTGCCAGTGAAATTGAAAAAAATCTACGTGATGATGAACTCAGAGCCGATGATATTATTGTAATTAACCCGGACCCAATTACAACTAAAGATGCTGTTGCTTCAATAAGGAAGATTCTTTATGATAAAGGAATTCAAAGTCACGTTGCAGGTGTCGATAGTTCTCCGGATGTGTTTTTTGATACCGATAATGAATCTGTAGCCTTTACCGGTATTTATCGTGCAAAAGGAAATGAAGCTGCTATGGTGTATGTTATCAATGCTCATGACTGCTTCCAGGCGGACGATATAAATATGCTGAATTCGGACAATGCCAAAATACGAAATCGTCTATTTACAGCGATGACGCGCAGCAAAGCGTGGGTCAGAGTTGTTGGCATAGGTAGTCAAATGGATGATTTAAAGGCTGAGTACGAAAAAGTTAAAGAAAAGGGCTTCACCTTGGATTTTATCTATCCAACAGAAGAACAGCGAAAGTATCTGAATATTGTTAATCGAGATATAAGCAATGCGGAGAAGGAAAATATTGCGCGTCGTAGGAAGTCGGTAGCTGACCTTCTTCAAGACATTGAAGAAGGTCGAATTTACGTTGATGATTTGGGTTCGGAACAGATTGAACGTCTAAATAAAATACTGAATTCGAGGCGGTCAGAATGAAAACCGCCAAGATGGTTTTTAATCAAATTTCAAACCTAACTAGTGATTTAGTTGGAACTGCACTTTGTAACGATCAAAATTTTCCGATTCACATAGGTCAATCATGGGATGACTGCCAAATTGAAATTCCCAATATAAACGTCTCCGCAGCATTGAAACATAAGCCGTACAGAGAATTGTTTTATGAATTAGAGCGGGCACGGAGTTTTAACCTCAAGTTGCTTGATGGTGCATTGATTCAACTCCAGTACAAATTCAAAGGTAATTCATTGACAGGGCACCGCTTGGGATTCTTTCCAAACCCAGATTTGACAAGTTTTCAGGAAAACCCAGAAGAGTATTTGGATGATGAAATCTATCTTGACGTCACCGATCCCCGGATTGTTGTTACTCCACTACGGTTCGATTATGACAATCGTGAGGAAGTTGTAAGAAATATGGAACATCCCATGTCACATCTTACCATTGGTCAGTATCAGAACTGCCGCATACCAGTTGTTCGCCCGTTGACTCCTAGCCAATTTATTTCTTTCATTGTGCGTAATTTTTACCATACAGCTTACAACAAATATTGCGGACAACTAACCTCCTACACAGATTTGTTTGACTCTACAATTACTGAGGACGAGCGAAAGATTATTCATATGGGGATATACTGAAACTGAAATGCTTTTTTAATTCAACGCAACCGGCCCCTTTCAGTATTAGTAACAGCAAAAGTGCAAATCCCAGACTATCAGCCTGTTTGATAGTCTGGGATTTCTGCTTTTGCAGAGATTTATTTTTTGTCGTGTGCTTGACATACGGGTGTCGCAAACCATGGAACACGATACGTGGGAACTCCGGGTGTGCATCCTGCCATTTCAGGAATTTCTTACGGATGAGTATCGGCTCCACCGCCAGACCGTTGGGCAGACGGAACAGCATTCCGCTATCATGATAGCGTGTCGGGTCTTTTCTCTCGTCTGCCGCCAGCTGATTCAGCCACTTCTTCAATTCCTCTTTCAGTGCGGAGGTCATGAAGATGGTGCGGCAGGAAGATGCCGTTTTGGTACTTTTCAGGATGAGGGAAGTGGTGCTGCGTTCCAGCTTGTCCGGGAATACCTTGATGATGCAGCCATCGTCTACTTGTTTCAGGGCTTCTTTTCGCACCCGCTGCATGGACTTGTTGATACGGAACGTTCCGATGCCATCCGCAGCATCAAAGTCGATATCCTCTGGGGTCAGACCCACGATCTCGCCCTCTCGCAGTGCACCCACCAGCGTCAGGTGCACTGCCAGATGCAGGATGGGGTTCTCCATGCTGTCCAGCGCTGCCCGCATTTCCTCTACCGTCCAAATGGTGCGCCCCTGTGTGGACTTCTTGGGGCTGTCCACGGGAACAGGGCTTTTGACAAGAATGCCCCACCCTACGGCATACTGGAAGGCTGTACTCAGCAGCCGATGAACCTCGTGGATGGTCGTGCCGGAAAGGAACCGCTGCTTCTGCTTTTCGGTCAGTTCCTGCTTCTTGCCCTCAATATACGAACCGCAGGGCATTTTGCTCAGGGTCGTGTAGAGGTTTTCCATGTGGTAGGGCTTGAGCTTCTGCATCTCCATGATGCCGACATAGGGAATGATAAGGTTCTGGATGGTGGAGAGGTTGGATCCGTAGGTTTTGGGTGCCCATTTGTGCTTGCTGCACTGCTTGGGCAGCCAATCCATGAGGAACTCTGCCGCCGTCACCGAGGACGGAATCAGGAAAGTGCCAGCCGACAATTCATGTTCGATCTGCTTCTTTCAGTTCGTTGCCTCCTCTTTGGTGGGAAAGCTCTGGTTAGGTGTGCATTTTTGCGTAATCATACTGCTCATTTCTGCACAGTCATGCTCGGCATTTTTGCATACTGTGACAGCGCAATTCTGCGTAGTATGCGGAACCTTGAGCAGAATGCGATTGGGCTTGGAAAAGCCGCTGCGGACACGTTCTGCGAGCTGTGCATCTTCCAATTCGAAAAAAGCACGTGTTATGCTGGAAATGCTGCATCTCAAATCTTTTGCAAGACTGGAAAGTGGATAGAGTACATAAATGCACCCCTGTGCATCTATCCAGTTGTTCTTTTGAGAAAGCGTTGCCCGGTCAAGCAGCAGAGTGTAGAGCAGCTTCGCTGTGTGGCTTAGGTCTGTGTCCAGCAAAAAGCGGGCATAGGGCAGATATTGCGGTAAGGGCGTAGTGACAGTCAGGTAGTCGGAAATAGAATTCACCTCCAGCGTTTTACATCAAAGAATGGCGCAAAGGTCTGCGTTTTTGCTCCGGGCAAGCTGACAGGCAAAGATTTGCGAATTTCTGCCCGCAGCTCGTCCGGCTTTTTCAGTGGGCCACTTTGACCAACTGATTCCGTTACGGCTAAAATCAAGTTCCCAAAGTGGGAACCTGATTCGGCAGGGGCTACAAATCAAGTTACGGAAAACGTAACTTGATTTCAGATGACAGCCCAAATTCCCACTTTGGGGATTTGGGAGTGAGCGATTAGGCGTTACGGTATTTTGGTACTTCCCAAAATGGGAAGCACCACTTTACGGGATAAAAGCGGCACCGATAAGGAAATTGACAAAGTTTGTCAAGATCCTCAAAGAGAAGCGTGAGCCGTTACTTTACGCTTGCGGTAGTCTTTCTGCCGACAGGCGTTGTTGCAATATCTGGCATCTGCCCGAATCGGTAAGAACTGCTCCCCCGTAGCAAGGGCAGGTATACTTTCCTCGCTCAACGCGCTTTTTAAGGCTTTTCCGCAGATTCAGCATCTTGTGACCGCAAGTCTGGAAGCTGCAATATTTTCGGTTCCGAGTCTGGGTGTAGATGACCTTGCGGCAGTATTCGCACTGGATTCTGCGCACACTGGGGTCACCGTCAATGAAATATTCCATCAGAGTGTCCTGATTTTCGCGTTCCCATTGTTCCGTTGTCATAGGCGTCCTCCTTTGGTGTTATGGGTATATGGTGGTTACCAAAATGGTAGCAGTCACTTTCGCGCAATAAAGCGTTGCGATTGCAAACTCGAAAACTTCCTGAGCAAAAAAATAACCGCCCGCATCAAGTGAAACTTGAAAATGGACGGTCTTGATCGCAAAATAATTTTCAAATTTGGAAAGCACCTTGAGAGGCTTCATAGCACCCGCGCAAGCAATGCAGACGTATATACATCTGCTTATTTTGCGTAGCAAAATACTTGTTGGGAAATCCCAAACCCTTTTTGATCTGCACCGTTTCGGTGCAGGCTGCGCAATTGCATTGCTGAAAATTACGGTTTCTGTTCAGAAAATAAAATCATTAGAAGTGCGATCATAATTTGATGCCAGTGTACATTTTGCAAATCATAATAGAAAAGACGACTCTTATATGATGACCTGAAACGATCGACTCGGCGAGAGCGGATAGGCCTTTTGTACCGCTATGACCAACCTGCGACTGGAGATGCCGGGATGGTTTAGATAAAATGAAACTGTCTTTTGGACAGAATGAACGAATTTACAAGAAGATGATTGGCAAAAAGTACATGTTGAAATATACTAAATTTTGTATTATCATAAGAGCAGATGAATGAGGGGAATCGTGGAGAGATAAACTTGAAAGAGGAGATTCTTTCCTAGAGCAGATGAGACGAGGAAAAAATAGCGTTAAAAAGGAAAGAAAGTTATGCTGAACAAAAGTCTGCTGCAAAAATCGGGGCTTGCGACCTTGCAGGTTGCGCAGATCCTCGCAGGCTTGGAGCCGGGAGAACGCATACCTACGGTCACAGAGCTGAGTGAGCAATGTGATATGGCACGCGGGAACATTCAGATCGCGCTGAACAATCTGAAACAGAATGGAATTATCCAGTTGGAGTCTCACGGGCAGAACGGAACGATCGCTACCGACATTGATTATCTGGCGATGGCGCAGTATTGCAGTAACACAAATCTGACCTGTGTGATGCCGATGCCGTATGGTCTGCGTTATGAAGGTCTGGCAAGCGGCTTGTATGAAGAGTTGAACCAGAAAAGCGTTACCGGAGCGATCGCATTTATGCGCGGTTCAGGATACCGCTTGGCTTGTGTAGAAGAGGGGCGCTTTCACCTCTGCGTGATGAGCCATCTGGCGTTTGAATATTATGAACAACAGGGCAAAGACATTCAGATGGTGGCGGCGTTTGGATCACGTAGTTATGTTGAACAGCACCGAATCTTTGTGCGTCCGGATTTTGATGGGAACTGGCAGGGATGTAAAGTTGGTTTGGATACCTCTTCGGTAGACCAGGAGCGGCTGACCCGGTTCTGCTTCGCTGATAAACCTGTACAATATGTTCCCATTATTTACAGTCATCTCGTACCGTTTTTGCACAACGGTATGATTGATGCAGGTGTATGGAGCGCGGATATGCTGCCGGAGGGCTTGAGTTACTATCCGATGCCCTGCTTAGATGAGCAGGAAAAAGATACGGTTGCGGTGCTGGTCTGCCGGAAGAGCGACAATGTGACGGCACAGTTGGTACGCAAGGTCTTGTCTGTGCAGAATGTTACGGACATTCAGAGACGGGTTATGAACAGAGAAATCATTCCGCGTTATTAAGTGGAGTGCGAAAAAAGAAAGAGCATCTGCATGAGTATGTGCAGATGTTTCTTCTGGAACAAAAATACAAAATATTGTATAAAATATTTTTGTCTCCGGAAATGATAAAGCCGTTTTAATTTTTTGGACGAAAAGGAGAGTTTCCCATGAAAAAGATCTCGCGCCGCAGCTTTATGATCGCATCCGGAAAGGCCATGGGGGCCATGACCGTCGCCGCTGCATTTGCAGGCTGCGCAAGCCCTGAACAGGCCGAAAACTGCTTCAAGCCCTCTGGAATGCCCGTCAAGGAGGATGCGCGACTGACCGCCATCGATGCCATTGTGGAAAACTACATGGGGCAGGGCTACTTCCCTGGTGCGACCATCGTTGTGGCGCGCGGTGGTAAGATCGTCTATGAAAAATCCTATGGATATGCAATGCTGAACGACATGGGCGTTCGTCTGGATGATCCCCGTCCCATGGAGATGAACACCATGTTCGATATGGCATCCTGCACGAAGATCATGGCCACGACCCAGTCCATCATGAAGCTGTACAGCGAAGGAAAGATCGACCTCGATGCGACCGTAGCAAGCTACATCCCTGAATTTGCGAAGAATGGCAAAGAGAATGTCACCGTTCATCAGCTTCTGACCCATACTTCGGGTCTTCCGCAGTGGAAAGCTATGTTCCTGTACATTGATAAGGACAAATCCAAGGTGCTGGATTATATCTGCAACTGTGAATTGATGTTCGCACCCGGTGAGGAAAAGTACAGCGACCTCGGTTTCCAGATGCTGGGCTTCCTCGTGGAGCGTATCACGGGCCGCGATATGGACGAGTACGTTCAGAACGAAATCTACAAGCCGCTGAACCTCAAGCGTACGACCTATCTGCCGCTGAAAAACGGCTTTACCACCGATGATCTTGCAGCAACTTCTTTCGGCAACCCGTATGAGTATGCTATGGTCGATGAGATCGGTCATCCGGGCTTCGGCTACGATTGCACCGCCGATCTGGATGCCTTCAGCAAATTCGATGGCTGGCGCAATTACACGCTGGTCGGCGAGTGCAACGATGGCAACGCATGGATGGCAAACGGCGGTGTTGCAGGTCATGCAGGTCTGTATTCTGACGCAGAGGATCTCGCGGTGCTCTGTCAGGCAATGCTGAACGGCGGCATTTACAAGGGCGTCCGCCTGTATCGTCAGGATGTCATTGATCTGTTCACCAGCGAGCAGAACGGCAAGCCTTCCCGTGGTCTGGGCTTTGAGCGCGGCTCGTCCTTTATGGGACGCGGCGACCGTCACTATGACGCATTCGGCCACGCGGGCTTCACGGGTACGCATGTCGTGATGAACAAGACCAACAAAACGGCGGTCGTTTTCCTCACGAACAAGCAGAATGTCGGGTTTAAGCCCAACTCTACCTCGTATTACAGCCCCTATAACTGCTGCGGCGAGATCTGCGAGCTGGTGTGGAACACCTTTGGCGCAGAAGCTCCGGCCGAGACGCTGGCAGATAAGATCAGCGCGTGGCTGTAAGCACTGGAATAAAAAGCTAGGAGATGTCAGAAATGGATTTTGAACCGAGATTATCGATCCTGCGTCAGGCGGGAATGCTGTCAGATGAAGATTACCAGAAGGTGCAGGATGTGATCCGGTATTTTCAGGAAAAATACGATCTGACATTGACCGAAGAGAATGCTTCGTCTATGATCACGCATCTGTGCGCCGCTCTTGGCCGCATCCAGCGTGGCGAGCCGGTAGAACCTCTGGACGAGGAGGTCTATGAGGAGACAAAAGAAGAGCCTACTTTCCCCAAGGCTCTGGAAGCAACGCAGGAAATTGTCCGGGACACCCTGCCCGGTCTGCCGGAGAACGAGCAGAAGTTCCTTACGATGCACATTGGGGTTCTGCTGGCACAGGTGTGACAGCATTTGAAATATGACCCGCAGTAGAAAGGAGAGTTTGTATGAAAATCGTAGTTGGCGGTCAGATCGACAAGCAAAAAGTCTATGATGCTGTCAAAGGTGTTGTGGGCGATCGTGCCACGGTTGAGATCAAAGATGACATTGCGGCGGCAATGGCAGTCAAGACCGGGCAGGCTGATTATTACTTTGGCGCGTGCAAGACGGGCGGCGGCGGTGCGCTGGCAATGGCGATCGCACTGCTTGGAATGAATCAGTGTGCCACCGTATCGATGCCGGGTAAGATGCTGAGCGAGGAGGAGATCCTGGCTCAGGTCAAGGCGGGCAAGAAAGCCTTCGGCTTTACGGATCAGCATATCGAAAAGGTCGTTCCGATCATTCTGAAAGGTCTGGGCTTCTGAATCTGCTCTGAAATATAAGGAGGATTACACATGGAAAACATTTTACGATACATCATCATCGCGGCAATTGGCGCGGTGGCGTCGATCTTGGCAAACCAGAGCATTGCTGTTTTCAACGATGGTCTGCGTCCGGTCATTCCTGAGTATCTGGAAAAGCGCATGGACCGTAAAGCACTGGCTGCGACCAGCTTCGCCATCGGTTTTGGTCTGGTCATCGGCTACGGCCTGCCGACTTCCATTGCAGCAAGCATTATTCTGATCCACTGCATCCTGCTGACCACCGATATCATCGGTACCTGGTGCCCGGATACCAAGAAGGGCTTGATCCTTTCCGGTGTGATCGGTGCAGTATACGGTGTGGCACTGCTGTTTGGCCTGCAGGTCATCATTGATCTGTTCAATATGCTCCCGGTCAACTTCCTCGGCAGTCTGGGTCAGGTCTCCGCAGGCATCACGCTGGCCTTTGCTATCTTCCCGGCGGTTACGGTCGCATTGCAGTTCGGTGCGGTCAAGGGCGGTATCACTGCTGTCGTCACCCTGCTGGTCCGTCAGATCGTTGAGACCTACGGCAAGATCGCTCTGGATGCAGAGCACACCATCTCCCTGAATAAAGACGGTATGGCTCTTCTGGCCGGCATGATTATCATGCTGGTGTTTGCTGCAATGGATAAGGAAGGCAATGACCAGAATTCCAACGAGATGCTGACCCAGATCTTTGCGGACAAGGTTGCCCGCATCCGCAAGTATATGCCGTACCTCGCCATTATGGGCGGCCTGATCGCTGCCGGCACCAGTATGAGTATCATCGCAGGCGACCCCATCAGCCTGGGCCTGCTGGCCGAGGGCGACCGTGTGAACGCTGGCGTGACCGCTCTGGCTCGTGCCATCGGCTTTATCCCTCTGGTTGCTACCACCGCCATCACCACCGGCGTTTATGCCCCGGCTGGTATGACCTTCGTCTTTGTTATTGGTCTGCTCATCCCCAACCCCATCATTGCGCTGATTGCTGGCGCAGCCTGCATCTGTGTTGAGATCCTGCTGCTCAACGTGATTGCAAAGGGTCTGGATAAGTTCCCCGGCATCAAGCGCTGCGGCGACAACATCCGTACCGCTATGAGCTATGTCATCGATATCGCTCTGCTGATCGGCGGCGTTCTGGCTGCACAGGCCATCATGCCGACCACAGGTCTGTTCATCATCGTGGCATTCTGGTGCATCAATAAGTGCAGCAAGAAGCCTCTGGTCTCCATGGCTGTCGGCCCGCTGGGTGCAATTCTGGTCGGCCTGATCGCAAACGTCCTGTTCCTGCTGTCTCTGTATACTCCGGCCGCCTGATGAAACCGTGAAAACAGAAGAGTATCTTCCGACGGGTGTCGGAAGATAACTTTTGTGAAACCGCAATAGGAGGCGAGTCTTTTTGAAAATCCCTGAAAAGATTTTATACGCACATGAACATACCACCATCGACCTTTCCGGCCCGAAGAACAATATCGACTGCCGCTTGGATGATTTTGACGCAACGGTGGCGGAATACCGTCATCTTGTAAAGCTTGGTGTGGTCAGCATCATTGACCAGACCAACCGCGGCATGGGGCGCAATGTGGCGTATACCGAGAAGGTCGCGGCGGCGGCAGGCGTGAAGATCACCCATGCTACAGGCTACTACAAAGAACCGTTTCTCCCTCCGGAATGCTACACCCTGACGGAGCAGCAGCTGAGCGATATCATGGTCCGGGAACTGACCGTCGGTATCGAGGATACGGGCATCCGTGCAGAACTGATCGGTGAGATCGGAACATCCAAGGAGATCACCGAGCCGGAAGCAAAGATCTTCCGTGCGGCATCCCGCGCTCACGCAGAAACGGGTGCGCCTATCTGCACCCATACCACGCTGGGAACGCGCGGCATGGAGCAGCTGGAAATTTTCAAGAGCTTCGGCGTTGACCTGAGCCGTGTGGTGCTGAGTCATATCGACCTGTCAGCCGATCTGGATTACATGAAGCGTCTGCTGGATCAGGGAGTGAACATCGCCTTTGATACCATCGGTAAGTGCAATTATCAGCCGGATGGATCCCGTGCAATGTGGCTCAGCCAGCTCTGCCGTGAAGGTTATGAAAACCAGATCGTGATGAGCATGGACATCACCCGCCGCAGCAACTTTGCAGACCGTGGCGGTGTGGGTTACAGCTATCTGCTGGACACCTTTGCGCCGATGGCCTGCGAAGCCGGTGTACCGGAGCAGACCTTTGAAAAGCTGCTGTACCGCAACGCACTGCGTATTTACAAAGGGCAGAGCGAAGCATCTGTCTAAGGAGAGCAACTATGAAAACCTATCCCTTGCATTCCATCTCATTGGAACAGGCAAAAAAACTCCAATTCAAGGCCATTGATGCAGTGACCCGTAATTTCAGCGGGGAAGAAGTTCTTTCACTGGGCGATCTCGGCGTTGTCAAGGGGTTGAACAAGCCGCGCTGCACCCTGCGGGCAGAACATGTTTTTGCAGATACTTTTGATGCCGAAGCTGCGCTGTTCGTGCGCGGTGCGGGCACGGGTGCGATCCGCTGGGCACTGACAGCCTGCATGAAGGCAGGCGAGAGCATTCTGGTACACACCTCGCCCATCTATCCGACTACGCAGGTCACGATCGATTCAATGGGCCTCAAGCCCATCCGGGCAGATTTCAACGATCTGGAACAGCTCAAAGCAGTCTGTGCCGCCCATAAGGATGAGATCCGGGGCGCACTGGTGCAGCTGACCCGCCAGAAGCCGGATGACAGCTATGATTACAAGGCTGTTATTGCCACCATCAAGCAGGCGCTGCCGGAGGTTCCGGTCGTGACCGATGACAACTATGCCGCTCTCAAGGTGGATGCCATCGGCTGCCAGGCAGGCGCAGACCTTTCGACCTTCTCCTGCTTCAAGATTCTTGGCCCGGAGGGCGTTGGTGTTGTGGTCGGCAAAAAGGAACTGGTTGAACGCATTTATAAGATGCAGTATTCCGGCGGCAGCCAGGTGCAGGGCCATGAAGCCATGGATGCACTGCGTGGTCTTATCTATGCGCCGGTGTCGCTGGCGATCCAGAGCGAGGTCAACGAAGAGCTGGTGCGCCGCCTGAACGCCGGTGAGATCCCGGGCGTCAAGGAAGCATTTTTGGCAAACGCACAGAGCAAGGTGCTGCTGGTGGAGTTTGAAAAGGACATCGCCGAAAAGGTCTTGGCGGCAGCTCCGCAGTTTGGTGCGGCACCCCACCCGGTGGGCAGTGAGAGCAAGTATGAATTTGCCCCCATGATCTATCGTGTCAGTGGAACCTTCCGCGCACAAGATCCCACCATCGAACACCGAATGATCCGCATCAATCCCATGCGCAGCGGCCCGGATACCATCATCCGCATTCTGCGTCAGTGTATGGAACAGGTACAGAACGACTGAGTCCTTTTTATAGAAACTAGAAGAAAAGGAGAGATGCCCTGTGTTTTTAAAGTCCGTCATGGAGCGCAACCAGCCTTTGGTGCGTCTGGGCATTGAATGGCAGCAGGCAGGTGTGATTCTGCCGGACACTTATCTGCTGGATTATGACACGATTGTGGAAAACGCACGCAGGATCAAGCAGGCGGGCGATGCAAGCGGCGTACAGAACTTTTTTATGCTCAAGCAGATCGGCCGCAACCCGATGATCGCCCAAGCACTGGCAGAGATGGGATATGTCGGCGCAGTGTGTGTGGATTTCCGCGAGGCACTGACGATGGTAGAAAACAATGTCCCCATCGGAAATGTGGGCCATCTGGTGCAGATCCCTCGTGCAGCCCTGAAAAAGATCCTGTCGGCAAAACCGAAGATCGTCACCGTCTACTCGCTGGAAAAAGCGCAGGAGATCAGCAGGGTCTGCACAGAACTGGGCCTGCATCAGAAGTTGATGCTCCGGGTCTTGGGAGAAAACGATATGCTGTATTCCGGCCAGTACGGCGGATTTACGCTGGCAGAGCTGGAACAGACTGTTCACGCCATTGAGAATATGCCCGGCGTTGAAGTAGGCGGCGTGTGCAGCTTCCCCTGCTTTTTGTACGACGAAGCGGCGGGGGATATCCTGCCTACGCCCAACCTCAGTACGGTGCAGACCGCTGCCCGGATGCTGACCGCATGGGGATACAAAGATCTGATGCGTAATACTCCGAGCGCGACCTGTGTCCACAGCATCCCCAAAATTGCAGCGGCAGGCGGTACGCACGGTGAGCCGGGGCACGGCTTGACGGGCACGACCCCCTACCATGCCGCCCACCCGGATGCCGAGGAGCGGCCGGGCTACCTGTATGTTTCCGAGGTCAGTCATGATCTGGGAACAAAATCGTATTGCTACGGCGGCGGCCACTATCGGCGTGGACACATGAAGAATGCGCTGGTTGGCACAACGCTGGAAGATGCAAAGATCGTCCCGGTGCTTCCGCCGGACGATTCCAGTATCGACTACCATTTTGAACTGCAGCAGAACTGTCCGGTGTCGGCTGCGGCGGTCATGGCGTTCCGGACACAGTTTTTTGTGACCCGCAGCCGGGTGGCGGTGGTAAAGGGACTGTCTGAGGGGAAACCCGAGCTGGCAGGGCTTTACTCCGCACTGGGAGACCCGGCTCGGGAATAATGGGAAAGGATGTTTCTTCACATGGGAAAGTTTGTTGTGATCGTGCTGGATGGCTTTGGTGTGGGCGCAATGCCTGATGTGCCTCAGGTACGCCCGGCGGACTGTGGTGCAAATACCTGCATCCATATCTTTGAGCGCACACCGGATCTGAAACTGCCGAATCTGGCAAGCCTGGGTCTGGCAAACATCGTGGGGCGGGAGTTCCCCGGCCTGCCGTTTGCACCCAACGCCACCTTTGGCCGCGCAATGCTGATGCACGATGGTGCCGACACCTTCTTTGGCCATCAGGAGATCATGGGCACGCATCCCGCTAAGCCCTTTGGCGAGCCGATCTGCAACAAGATCGAGAAGATCAAGCAGACGCTGGAAGAGGCGGGCTATCATGTCCGCTACTACACCGGAACCTCCGGCAAGCGCCTGCTTATCGTCAACGAGGCGTGTACTGTGGCGGACAATGTGGAGTGTGACCCGGGGCAGGCGTTCAATGTGACCGCTGCCATTGATGATCTGGATTTTGAGGAAGAACTCAAGATCGGCCATCTGGTGCGCAGCGTGTCGGTCGTGCCGCGCGTCATCACCTTTGGCGGACGGGGCGTGCATCTGCAGAACCTGCTGGATGCCATCGAAGAGCACGGCGACTACATCGGCGTCAATGCCCCGGCCAGCGGCGTTTACAACAACGATTATCATTGCATCCACATGGGCTACGGCGTTGACCCGGAGGTGCAGATGCCAACCATTCTGGGCAAGAGCGGCCTGCCGGTGTTCCTGCTGGGAAAGGTGGCGGATGTTGTTACCAACAACTACGGAACCAGCATCCCGATGGTGGATACCGCCAGTGTGCTGAAACGTACTCTGGAGATCGTGCAGGAGCAGGAGACCGCCTTCATCTGCACCAATGTACAGGAGACCGACCTTTGCGGCCATCGTGAGAATGTCGCGGCCTATGCCGACCGTCTGCGCGTAGCGGACGAGTGGATCGGCAAGATCCGGGAAGCCCTCGGTGAGGATGATATCCTCATCGTTCAGGCCGACCACGGCAATGACCCGACCATCGGCCATCCGCACCATACCCGCGAGATGGTGCCGCTGATGATCTACAGCAAGCATTCTACGCCTAAGGATATCGGCACCCGTAAGACCCTCAGCGATGTGGGTGCGACTGCAGCCGAGTATTTCCACAGCAAAGCACCGCAGAATGGCACAAGTTTTCTGCCGCTGCTGCTAAAGTGAGAAGAAGGAGCGTTTTTCCATGAAGATCATTCGTGCAAAGGATTATAAGGATATGTCCCGCAAGGCGGCAAACATCATCTCCGCGCAGGTCATCATGAAGCCGAACTGCGTGCTGGGTCTGGCGACCGGCGGCACCCCGGTGGGCGCGTATGCGCAGCTGGTGGAGTGGTACAACAAGGGCGACATCGACTTCTCCGAAGTGACCACCGTCAACCTCGACGAGTACCGCGGCCTGCCCAAAGAGCACCCCGAAAGCTATTGGAGCTTCATGCACAAGAACCTGTTCGACCATGTGAACATCCGCCCCGAAGCCATCTACCTGCCCGACGGCACCAACCCCGACGCGGCCGACGCCTGCGCTAAGTACAACGGCATCATCCACAGTGTCGGCGGCATCGACCTGCAGCTGCTGGGCCTCGGCCCCAACGGCCACATCGGCTTCAACGAGCCGGGTGAGGCATTCGAGCTGGAGACCCACTGTGTGGACCTGACCCCCGCCACCATCGAGGCCAACAAGCGCTTCTTCGACGGCAACGAGGACCTTGTGCCGAAGCAGGCCTACACCATGGGCATCAAGACCATCATGCAGGCCCGCAAGGTGCTGGTGGTGGCCAACGGTCTGGCGAAGGCCAAGGCCGTCAAGGCCGTTGTGTCCGGCCCCGTCACCCCGGAGTGTCCGGGTTCCATCCTCCAGATGCACCCCGATTGCATTTTGGTGGCCGATGAAGAGGCCCTGAGCCTTCTGTAAAGATTCCATAAAATAAAGCCGCCCCGAATCAGACTGTTTTTCGCGGAACTGATTTGGGGCGGCTTCGTTTTATGTTTAGAATTATGATGATTTATACATCAGTCCTCTAATCTGCCGTGGTCACAGCCGAGGAAAAGATAATGCTCCATCCCTCCACCCAGTACAAGCTGTGCGTACTCCAAGGGCTTGTTGTAGAGCAGCCAATCCAGTTCTGCCCGCTGTGCCAGAGTGTTGCCGTACTCGTCCTCCACAGCGGCGCAGTCGATGGAAAGGACAGTTTCATCCTCAAATCGGGCTTCCACCCGGTTGGTGTCCATATTGTAGCGGCAGGAAAGCAAGTTGATCATAGTAGTATCCTCCTAGACTTGATTTTGGTGTGCGGTCGCTCGAACCAATGCCGTCAAGTCGTTGTCGGATGAAGTGGTTTTTAGTTTGTCTGGGAGTAAGTGCACGGTTTCTGCACGGATTTTGCACGGTTTCAAAACGTGCAGAAGGTGTTTTTCGCTGCAAAATCCGACAAAGGGTGCAGAAACTCCAAGCCAAAAACCTGCGATGTATCGCATAGAAGTGACGCTAAAACGTAACTTCCAAAAATTGAGGGAATCGCCCGGCGTGCGCTACGAATCAGTAGGCCCAGGGTTCGAGTCCCTGGAGGTGCACCGGATATTGAACGTCAAATCGAAAGATTTGACGCTCTTTCTTTATGTGGAAAAGCGGCTGCACACTTTCTGCACACCGTTTGTACATTTGCCCGAATCGGGGGCTTTTCTGCGCATGACTTGCACAGCCTGCCTTCCTTTGCATGAAAATGGAACTTGTCGGGGCGAGGCCCCTCCATCTTGCTGCGCAAGACCGTTCTGTCGCTTAAAAGCCCCACTGGGGCTTTCATTGCTCCACTTCGCAAACGCGAACGTTTGAGAACACGTCACTTTCGACAGTGTACAAGAAAAAGCGAGGGAAACTTTTGCAAAAAGAGAGAGGGCTGGACGGTGCCAGCCCTCTTGACAGGAGCAGATACGCAGATTTCTATTTTATGCCCGCACATCCTCCCGGCGTAAAAGCAGCCATGCCAGAAGGAACATCGTCCCCAGCCAGAAGATGCAGCTGAAGGCAAACAGCCCGTAGCTGCCCGCCAGAGCATCCGCACTTTTGTTGGAGTTCATACCCAGCTGCATCAGGGAATAGGGCCACAGGATTCCAAAGCCTTTGGAGCTGATAAAGATGCCGGTAATCCCGCCCAGCAGCCCCAGAAAAATGGGCACGGCAAAGCTGCGGATGACCATGGCCAGCACCAGCTGTGCGGCAATGACAGCCAACGCACCCAGCAGTCCCCGCAGTAAAAACAGAGGTAAGGTGACCGGCGGCAGCCCGGGCAGATGGGCAAATACCTTGCCGCAGAACACGAACAGCGCGAACACAAAGCCGTGGGTCAGAAGCGCCAGCTTTGTCACCACAGCAAACTTTGCTGCAAACAGGTCCAGCGGCGGTACGGGGCTTGCCATGATCAGGTTCCAGTTGTGCCCTAGATGTTCCAGCCGCCACAAGTAGGCAGCATAGGCGGCTACTATGGCAGGGAAGAAGAACATGGAATAAAACAGGGTGTGCTGGGTCCACAGGCTATACCAGCCGTCGGTGAGGATCTCAAGATTTTGCAGATAATTGAAGGTGCCATAGGTGGCCGAAAGAATGGGCAGCACAAAGAACATTGCCCAGATGGGGGATGCGTGGAGTTTGCGGTTCTCCGCAAGAATACAGCGTTTCAGCATGGTTTTATACCTCCTCGTCCTGTACCTTGCGCCACGCAAGGGCAAACAGCACAGCGCCCAGCGCAAGGGTGAAGGCCAGCAGCACCCAGTTGAAGGGGCGGGTGCCGTAGGTGACGGTGTGGGTAGCCTTGTCCCAGTTCGCCACTTCGTAGGCGCTCAGAGGGATGTAGTACCCAAAAGGCACAAAGTAACTGACAAGCGGCGGCATAAAAGCAGAAAACAGCCCCACCAGTGCCCCTACGATGCCCACGCAGAGCGCCGGCAGGGGATTGCCCACCCACAGCATCAGCAGAAATTCCCCAAAGAAGAGCATTGTGTCCACCGCCAGCGTGCAGATGAATAGGTAGACCAGCTGCCCAGTGGGAAAGGCTTCGGTATAACCATGAACGCGCCCCAGCACCGGAACGCAGGCCAGCTCCAGCACCGTGACCAGCAGCACCTCCAGCACCCCAAAGACAGCTTTGCCTGCAAACAGGCTGCGGCGGCTCTGCAGGGTGTAGAGCAGCTTTGCGGTGTTGCCTTTGATCTCCATATCCCACAGCCGGGAGGCCAGCACTGCCATCATCACCGGCATCAGAATGGCTTCAATGACGGGCAGGCTGTAAAGCAGGGCGCTGTAACCGTTGGCGAGCTCCTCCGGGTCAGCCGGGGCAAGGCCACCCACCCACAGCACGACAATGCCGGGGATGAGCAGGCAGAGAGCAAGGTCGTGCCTACGGTGGGCTTTTTGCAGTTCTGCACGGAAAGCTGCCATCTTACGCCACCTCCCCGCTGGTCTGGGTCAGGCTGAGGAAGATGTCCTCAAGGCTCTTTGTCTGCGCAGTCAGTCCAACCACGCCCACGCCGCTTTCGGCAAGAGTACAGACCAGCGCTGCCAGCGCTTCGTCCGGCAGCGGGGGGAGCTGCAGGGTGTCCGGCTGGTCTGCCGGCACAGCGGTTTTTATCCCCTGCTGCTGCAGGACGGCTGCGGCTTTGGGTGCGTCCAGCACCCGCAGCAGAATGCCGCCCCGGCTGTGCTTTTGCAGCTGCTGCAAGGAGCCCTCGAACAGCAGCCTGCCGTGGTTCAGGATGCCCACCTGATCCACCATCTGCTCGATCTCGCCCAGCAGGTGGCTGGAGATCAGCACGGTGGCTCCGGTGGTCTGGGGCATGGAAGCGATCAGACTGCGCATCTCCTGAATGCCTGCCGGGTCCAGACCATTCGTAGGTTCGTCCAAGATCAGCAGTTTGGGACTGCCCAGCAGCGCCATGGCAATGCCCAGCCGCTGCTTCATGCCAAGGGAATACTGCCCCACCTTCCGGTCAGCGTCTTTGGTCAGGTGTACGATCTCCAGCACCCGGCTGATGTCCTTCCGGTCCACGTCTTTCAGGTCAGCCACGATGGAAAGGTTTTCCCGGGCAGTCAGGTGCAGGTAACCGGAGGGGGATTCGATCAGACTGCCGGTCTGCCGCAGCAGGGCAATGCGGTTTGCTTCGTTCAGGGTGTGCCCCAGCAGTTCCACGCTGCCGCCGGTGGGGTGTACAAGCCCCAGCAGCATCTTCATAGTGGTGGATTTGCCCGCACCGTTGGGGCCTAAAAAGCCGTAGACACAGCCCTCCGGGACAGTCAGGTTCAAATGATCCACCACCGGACGGCCATGGTAGCCTTTGCAAAGGGCATGGGTCTCGATCACAGGTTTCATAAATGGTCTCCTTTCGCATTCATGGTTTTCGGAACGATGCCAGAATACACCCGCTGCCTTAAACTGACCGGAAGCGCAGCTTAATTTACCCTTAAATTTGCAGGTGTTTTCCGCTGTGGCGCAAAAAGTGTGGTATAGTAAAGGCGGGAAAGGAGAACTGCCCTTATGGATACCATTTATGATGCAAAGCTTCTCATTGTGGATGACAACGCCGAGCTGCTGGCACTGCTGTGTGAGCAGCTGCGGGGCGCAGGATATGGCCATATCAGAACCGCCCAAAGCTGCGCCGCGGCCCGCGCCTGCTTTGCGGCAGAGCAGCCGGAGCTGATGATCCTGGATATCAACCTGCCGGATGGGGATGGATTCTCGCTGTTCCGGGCGCTGCGGGCAAAAGCGGATGTCCCGGCGCTGTTCCTCTCCGCACGGGATGCGGATGCCGACCGTCTGTTTGGGCTGGGTCTTGGCGCAGATGACTACCTGACCAAGCCCTTTCTGATGCAGGAGCTGCTGCTGCGGGTGCAGCATATTTTGCAGCGGGCGTACCGGGCAGAGCTGTCCCGTACAAAACCGGCACCTTTGCAGCTGGGGGAGCGGTGCGTAGACCTGAATGATGCCATTGTTACCCTGCCGGAGGGCAAAACACTGGCGCTGACCGCTACCGAGCTGGCGCTGCTGCGGAAATTGGCAGAGAACCGGGGACACATCGTTACCTACGATGCCCTTTGTGCGGCGGTCTGGGGCGCAGATTACTATGGCTACGAGAACAGTCTGGGTGTACATATCCGGCATCTGCGGGAGAAGCTGGAAGCCGAACCCGGTGCGCCGCAGTTTCTGCGGACGGTGCGGGGCATTGGCTATAAGCTGACAAAGGGGGAAGAAGCATGAAAACCTTTGTGCGCCTGATCCGGCGGTATGTGCTGGCGGCGGTGGGCATCGTTCTGCTGCTGTTGTTTTCCGGTGTTGCAGTGCTGGGCTGGCTGGGTTGGCAGGAGGGCTGCAGCCTGCCGCAGCGGGAGTATTCATCCGGCGAGATCGCGGATTCCATGGTGGAGACCGCCGAAGGGCTTGCCTTTGGGGCAGAACGCACCCCGCAGGAATGGATGAACGGCTACGAGTGGGCGATGGTGCTGGACGATGTGGGAAACATCCGCTGGAGCTACGGCCTGCCGCAGGAGCTGAACCATGCCTACACTCCCGGCGATATCGCCAAATTTTCCCGCTGGTATCTGGCGGATTACCCGGTGTTCTGCTGGACAGAACCCTACGGACTGTTCGTCATCGGGCTGCCAAAGGGGAGCCTGTGGAAGTACAGCATTTACAGCTCACCGGACTTTGCCCTGAGCATAGTGCGGGTGCTCCCGGCGGCAGCGCTGGGAATGCTGCTGCTGGGGCTGGCGCTCTGCTTCTGGCTGAGCTGGCGGGGGGCAAAGCGGCTGGAGACCGTGGCAAACGGTCTGGAAGCACTGGCGCAGGGGCAGACCGTCCGGCTGTCTACCGACGGTTTTGCCGGGGAACTGGCAGAAAAGCTGAACCAGACCGGGGCGCAGCTGCAAGCCAAAAATGAGATGCTTTCCCGGCGGGACAACGCCCGCACCCAGTGGATCGCAGGAGTCAGTCATGACGTGCGCACCCCGCTGGCGCTGATCTTAGGCTGGGCGGAGCAGCTGGAACAGGATGCACTTTTGCCGGACAGCTCCCGGCAGAAAGCGACCGGCATCCGCACCCAGTGCGAAAAGCTGCGCACCCTCATTGATGACCTGAACCTGACCAGTAAGCTGGAATACGGTGCCCAACCCCTGCGCCGGAAAGACTTCCGGGCAGGGCCGCTGTTCCGGCAGCTGGTGGCGCAGTTCTGCGAAAGCCCACTGGCAAAGCGCTGCGAGATCACACTGGAACAGGAAGAACCAGCAGAACAGACAGTGCTTTCGGTGGATGAGGCGCTGCTGGCACGGCTGCTGGAAAACCTGATGAACAACAGCGTCCGGCATAACCCAAAGCCGGTGAACATTACCGTGCACACCCGGCAGGTAGGAGAGCGCTTCTGCCTGACCGTGGCAGATGACGGTATTGGCTATCCGGCTGCTGTTCTGGTGGCACTGAACGCTGCGGAGCCTGCCGAAAATGCGCCCCATATCCTTGGCTTATATGTAGTGCAGCAGATCGCCGCCGCCCATGGCGGCACGGCAGTGTTCGGACAGAACATCCCCTCCGGAGCAAAAGCAACGGTCTGGCTGCCGGTAAAATAAAAAAGGTGAACCTTTTAGGTGTTTCTACCCAGAAAAGTCCACATAGAAAGAGCTGCTTTGGATTTATAAGAGATCGCAGTTGTCCAAATCCCTGCCATGGATCGTAGTTGGGGATGTACATTTGATGCTTGGTCTAAACAGGCAAGATCATAGCTGCTGTTTTGGACTCGAACCCGGCCGTTTTCCCGGCTTTGCAGAAAAATCCGATCCCTGTTTTAAGGGGCTGATTATGGCTCTGCACATTTTTGCACACTTTTTGCACACCGGAATGGTTGGATAACGGATGCAAGAGGAGATAACAGGTGCAAAGGATGCAGCAGATGCAAAACATAAATTCACTATAAAACGATAAAAATGACAAATCTGCGCAATTTTGAAAATTGACGATTGTTTCACGTTGGCTTCTCTTGATCAGTGGGCCCAGGGTTCGAGTCCCTTCCATCGCGCCAAACAATGAAAATTCGAACCTTTTCTCGATAGGAGAAGGGTTCAGATTTTTTGTATTCTTCGGAAAACAGAACGAATCCCTTGCTTCCATCGAAAAACGTCCCAGACCTTATCATAAGAAAGCACGACAGACCTTTGAGCTTGAATGGCAATCCAGAGGAATATTTGAAGAATGCAGCTGGAGGTCATAGACTAAAAACATAAGATAAATCAATAAACACCAAAAACGGAGACCTTTTATAAGGTGCTCCGTTTTTTAGGCTGCGTAACGGCGATTTTAATCTTGCACTACACTGGAAAGAATGCTATACTAGGTAAGCTAAAACTAACTGTAATATATTTGACCGGATTCAGGAGATCGCGAAAGAAGATGGAACTCAAACAGCTAGAGTATTTTACCATTGTGTGTGAAAAAGGAAGCTTCAGCCAAGCGGCAGAATGTCTTTATACATCACAGCCCAATGTCAGCAAGGTGATTTCCTCGCTGGAAAAGGAGCTGGGGAGAAAATTGGTGGAGCGGAGCAGTCGAGGGCTTCGGATCACGCCCTATGGGGAAACCGTGCGCGATTATGCAAAAGTCATTCTGAAACACGCTTCTCTGATCGGCTCGATGGCGACGCACCACAATGGCAAAAAATTTACGTTGGCAACTTACCCCAGCAATATGATCACGAATCTTCTGGTGGATTTTTATCGGCACTGGGGCAGAGAGTACATTGTCGAGCATCAGGAGGGCAGTGTCGAAGAGGTCAGCAACTGGGTGGCCAGCGGGCAGACGGAGATCGGCATCGTCTATATTGCACAGCGTCAGCTGGCGGCGTTCCGGCACATTCTTGGGCATAAAAATCTGGAATTTGAACCGCTCGATGTAAAAGAGGCCTGTGTCTATGTGGGCCCCAATCACCCATATTACGAGAGAGACTGCGTGGATTTCTCGGAGCTGTCCAGTTTGCGCTTCATCGGGGCGGTACGGGACTACTTTTCTATGGAGCATCATCTGGACCGGGTCTCATTGGGCGCTATCAGCACCAAAGATTTGAATTATTCCATTTACTCGAACAGCGACCACATGACCATCAATGCGCTGCTGCAGACCGACCTGTGCAGCCTTGGCATCAATTTTATGCACCAGCCGTATAAACACTATGACATTAAGAATCTGAAAATCAACGGATGTGAGCCGTTTTTACTGATCGGGATCGTTCGACCAGAGGGTGATGAACTAAGCAAAGCAGCACAATGGTTTATCGAAAATTTCAAAAAGCTGCTCTGAGAAAAGGCTTGATCTGCCATAACGATTTGTTATGGAAAGCCATGCCGATTTCATCACTGGTCAGGCAAGACAAACTGTGGTATCCTATGGGAGCGCCGCGCGGCAAGCGTGGGGCTCCTTTTTCGTTATAACTGATGTTTTTTTGATACCACAGGAGGAAACACACTATGAAAATCTCTCGCAGAAACTTCTGTCTGCTGATGGCGGGTGCCTGCTGCACCGGCGTGCTGGCTGCCTGCGGCTCCAGCTCTTCGTCCACTGCTTCGTCCAGCGCTGCATCCGCTTCCGCTGCGGCATCCGGGGAAGTCCGCGATGAGCTGATCTTTGTCAACTATCGTGATATTCGTGATCTGAACCCGCATCTGTATGCGGGCGAAATGTATGCCCAGAGCATCCTCTACGATACATTGGTCAGCATTACGGCAGATGGCTATGAAGGCTGTCTGGCGGAAAGCTGGGACATCAGCGAGGATGGCCGCACCTACACCTTCCACATTCGTCCCAATGTTCTGTTCTCGGATGGCGAAAAGTGCGATGCGAATGCGATCCTTGCCAACTTCAACGCCATTCTGGAAAACCGCGAACGCCACACCTGGCTAGAAATGATGAACCTGCTGGTGGGCGTGTCGGCTCCTGATGAAAATACCTTCGTCATTGAGATGAGCGAGCCTTACTACCCCATGCTGACGGAGCTGGGCTGCATCCGTCCCTTTGCCATGATCTCCCCCAGCTGCATGATCAACGGCAGCACGAAGGATGGCGTCAATGGCCATATTGGCACCGGTCCCTATGTGCTGACGGATTTCGTGACGGATGAATACGCCGTGTTTGAGCGGAACGAGAACTACTGGGGCAAAGCTCCGGCCATCCGCAAGATCACGGTCAAGGTCATTCCTGACAACCAGACCCGTATCATGGCTTTGGAATCCGGCGAGATCGACCTGATTTTCGGCAAGAACATGATCGACGCCGATGCCATCAGCCAGTATCTGGACAGCGACAAGTTCACGGTCGGTCTGTCTGACCCCACCTCTACCCGCCATATCGTTATGAACACCACCCGTGAGATCCTGGGCGACCCGGCGGTTCGTAAGGCATTGCAGCACGCTACCGACCGTCAGACCATCTCGGATGGCATCTTCTACGGTCTGGAGCAGCCCGCGGATACGCTTTACGCCACCACGGTTCCCTACTGCAATGTCGGCCTGAAGCCTTATGAGTACAACACCGAGACTGCGGCGCAGATCCTTGACGAAGCCGGATGGGTCCTTGGCAGCGACAAGATGCGCGCCAAGGATGGCAGGCAGCTGGCGCTCGACCTGCTCTACAACAGCGACAGCGTGACGGAAAAGACCATCGCCGAGTATCTCCAGAGCGAGTACCTCAAGCTGGGCATTTCCATGACCATTCACGGCGAGGAAGAGCAGTCCTACCGCGATAACATGAAGGCCGGCAACTTCGATATGGTGTTCAATATCTGCTGGGGTATGCCGTATGACCCGCAGTCCTCGCTGGCCGCGATGCGCGCCCCGGTCTATGGCGACTATGCCGCCCAGCAGGGTCTTGCGGACAAGGCGGAAATTGACGAAGCCATTACCAAGATCCTGACTTCCACGGACGAGGCCGAGCGTCAGGAGCTGTATAAGTCGGTCCTGACCAACCTGCACGAGGATGCAATGTATCTGCCGCTGACCTATGAGTGCAACAAGGCTCTGTACACCTCTGCTCTGCACGGCGTCCATTTTGGCACCGACCAGTACGATGTGCCCTTTGCGGATATGTACTTTGAATAAGAATTGACAGGGAAAGCCGCTTCGGGTATGGAGCGGCTTTTCTTGAAGAAAGGACTGCTCATGAAACGCTATGTTGTACGCAGACTGTTGATGGCGATCCCACTGCTGCTGGCCATTTCGTTCGTCTGCTTCTGCTTTATCAATCTGATTCCATCCAACCCGGCGGAGGTCGCACTGCGTGTCCAGCAGACCCCCGTGATCACGGAGGAGATCATTGCTGCGATGGAAGAGCAGCTTGGTCTGAACAAACCCTTCTTTGTCCGTTATTTTGATTGGGTGCTGGGCTGTCTCCACGGTGACTTTGGCATCAGCTATGTCAACCCGAAACGCACCGTGGCGGGCGAGCTGCTGCGCTGCCTGCCTGCGACCCTTCAGCTGGCAGGAACTTCTTTTGTCATCGTGGCGGTGCTCAGTATCCCCATCGGCTTCCTCTGCGCAGTCTATAAGGACGGCTGGTTTGACAGGATCATGCGCGGACTGGTCTTTGTGACGACTGCCATGCCTGCCTACTGGGTGGGTCTTCTGCTGATGTGGGGCATTGGCGTCAAATTGAACTGGCTTCCCACCAACGGCAACGGAACATGGCGGCATCTGATCCTGCCGTCCTTCACGGTGGCATTGAGTTATATTTCAACGTATATCCGCCTGATCCGCAACAATATGCTGGAAAACATGAAGCAGGACTATGTGCTTTACGCCAATGTGCGCGGACTGCCGCAGAAGTCGATTCTGGTCAAGCACATCCTGAAAAACTCCATGCACACCTGCATCGTGGCGATGGGTATGAGCATCCCCCAGCTGATCTCCGGCACCATCGTGGTCGAAAATGTTTTTTCGTGGCCGGGACTTGGTACGCTCTGCATCAGCTCCATCTTCAATCGGGATTACCCGGTCATCCAGACCTATGTTTTGCTGATCGGGGTACTGTTTGTCCTGTTCAATCTGCTGTTTGATATTTTGCAGACCGTCTCTGACCCCCGTCTGCGCAAGGAGGACTGACCATGAAAGAACGATTCTTCCGCAACCGCACGGCAGTGTTTACCGTTGTATTTGTGCTGCTGGTGGGTCTTGTGGGCATTCTGGCTCCTGTCATTGCGCCCAACGACCCCTATGAGACCAATATCCTGAACAAATTTGCATCCTACAGCCTGCAATATCCGCTGGGCACCGACCAGCTTGGCCGCTGTGTCCTTTCCCGCATGATCTACGGCATCCGTCCTACCCTCGGCCTTGCCCTGCTGACCATGTTCGGCACCATCAGTCTGGGTGCCATCCTTGGCATCATGGCGGGTTATTTCCGGGGCATCGTAGAAGAAGTTATCATGCGTGTGGTGGATGTGATGCTCTCTTTTCCCAGCCAGATCATGGTGTTTGCTGTGGTGGCACTGCTGGGTGTCAGCGTCCAGAACGTCATCATTGCAAATGTCTTTATCAAGTGGGCATGGTATGCCCGCATGATCCGCACGGGCGTCATGCAGTACCGCGACCGGAACTTTGTCCAGTTCTCCCGCTGCGTGGGAATGCCGGAACGGTTCATCCTGTTCCGTCATCTGCTGCCCTCCATCACTTCCGACCTGGTGGTTCTGGCTTCGCTGGATGTGGGCTGGGCGATCATCAACATTTCCACGCTGTCGTTCTTGGGACTGGGCGTACAGGCCCCCACACCGGAATGGGGCGCAATGCTCAATGAGGCAAAAAATGTGATGACGTCGAACCCGGTGCAGATGATCGCTCCCGGTATCGCCATTGTGGTGCTGGTCTGTGTGTTCAACCTGATGGGCGATGCCCTGCGGGATGTGCTGGACCCCAAGGAGGTGCAGAAATGACCCCTGTTTTTGAATTGAACGATCTGCACGTTTCTTTGCAGAGCCGCCATAAGGAGATCGAACTGGTGCGCGGCGTTTCCTTCGCAGTTGCTCCCGGCGAATGCCTCGGCATTCTGGGGGAAAGCGGCTCCGGAAAGTCTATGTCGATGAAAGCTGCGATGGGTCTGCTGGACCACAGCTTCCATGTTAAGGGCAGCGCACAGTTTCAGGGGGAAGAGCTTCTGGGCAAGAGTGCCGAGGAACTGCGCCGTCTGCGCGGCGGAAAAGTCGGCATCATTCTTCAGAATCCGATGACCTGTTTTGACCCGCTGTACCGCATTGGGCAACAGATCGCCGAGACGTTTTCGGCGCATAATAACTGGACAGCAGAGGAAATTCATATCCGCTCACTGGAGCTGCTGGAAAAAATGCGCATCCGAAACCCGGAGGAAGTGCTGGAAAAATATCCGCACCAGCTTTCCGGTGGTATGCTCCAGCGCATCATGATCGGCATTGCAACCGCCATGAAACCGGCTCTTCTGATTGCAGACGAGCCAACCACAGCCATTGATGCCATCACCCAGTATGAAATTCTCAACGAACTTCTGCATATCAAAGAAAATCACAACACGGCCATGATCTTCATTTCGCATGATCTGAACGCCATTTCCCGCGTGGCGGACCGTATCGTGGTGCTGAATCACGGAGCTGTGGTGGACCGCGGCGATTTCCGGCATATCCTGCATCATGCACAAGACCCCTATACGAAACTGCTGGTAGAGAAGCGTGCGGATGTTGTGCGCAGGTATACCGCTGTTTTGAACGGCAAAAAGGAGGCTGCCCATGCTTGAACTCAAAAACATCAATGTGAGCTTCCGCAGTGAGCGGCAGGATAAAATTTTTGGTCATACCCGGCAGCAGGTGTTGTTTGATGTATCACTTGCCGTAAAAGAGGGCACCTGTCTGGGCATTCTGGGGGAAAGCGGCTCCGGCAAATCCACGATGGGCCGTGTGCTCTGCGGGCTGCTCAAACCGGACAGCGGTGAAGCCGTTCTGGATGGCGTTTCGGTCTACGCTTCCCGTGCCGGACGGCGAAATCTGCAAAATAAACTCAGCATCGTGTTTCAGGATTACACAACCTCCGCAAATCCCCGGTTCCGCATTCGGGATATTATTGGGGAAGGGCTGACCGTACAGGAACGCAGAGAGGGCGAAAAACTGGATCGGAAAGCAGAAACGAGCCGTTTGCTGGAGCTGGTCGGTCTGCCTGCCGATTTTGCAGACCGGTTTCCCCATGAGCTTTCCGGCGGACAGCTGCAGCGTGTCTGCATCGCCCGCGCGGTGGCCTGCAAGCCGGAGATCATTCTGTTTGATGAAGCGATCTCCTCGCTGGATGCGCACACGCAGGTACAGGTCATGGACTTGCTGCGGGAACTGAAAGACCGCCTTGGTCTGACGTACATCTTTATCACCCATGACCTGACCTCCATTACCTATCTTTGTGATGATGTGTTGTTTTTGTATCAGGGCCGTGTCACAGAGAACCTGCCGGTCGAGCGCATCGGTGAAACGAAGGACGAGTATGCCCGTAAACTGCTGGGCTCCATTGTCGTCTTTGATACGGAGGAATCGGCATGACGCTGTGCGGCTTTGAGATCGCCCCCGGCGAAAAACGGCAGGTGAAACTGCCGGTTCCCGGCGGTGCACCGCTGGAAGCGTGGCTGCTGTGCGGGGCGCACCCCGGAAAGACGCTGGTGGTCACAGCTGGGGTGCATGGCTGCGAATATGTCGGCATTCTGGCTCTGCAAAAATTAGTGGAAACTCTGGACTGTGCCACTCTTTATGGACAGGTCATTTTGCTGCCGCTGGTCAATTCCAAAGGTTTTTTTGCGGGGGTAAAACAACTGAATCCGGCAGATGGCAGGAACCTGAACCGGGAATTTCCCGGCAAGGCGGACGGAACGGAAACACAGCGGATGGCATGGGCGATCGAAAAACTCCTTTACCCGGAAGCAGATTTTCTTCTGGACCTTCACGGCGGAGACTGGAATGAAGAACTGGCCCCGTTGGTATTCTTTCCCTGTGGAGCCGGGCAAAAAGTGGAGCGGGAGACCCGCAGGGCGGCACAGGCTCTTTCGGTTTCCATGCGGGTCTGTTCAACGACCCGAAATGGAGCGTACAGCTGGGCAGCACAAAAAGGGATCCCGGCTTTGCTGTTGGAGCGAGGCGGAAATGGCCGCTGGACTTCCGAAGAGGTGGATGCAGATCGCGAGGATGTACTCCGTCTGATGGACCATCTGGGAATAAGAAAAGGAGAGTTCGACGCCGTTTTGCAAACAGAGATCGCAAAAGCCGTCTACGAAGAAGCACCGGCGGATGGGTACTGGTTCCCGGAAGTCTGCGCCGGGCAGGAAGTATTAAAGGATGAACTGCTGGGCAGGTGGAAAAGCTCCGATGGAACGCAGAGCTGCGAAGTCCGTGCACGGTTTGCAGGGCGGGTTTTGTATGAGACCACGGCACTGGGAGTCCGCAGAAATGACCCACTCATTGCATATGGAACAGCATGAGTATCCATAAAAACAAAAACAGGGTGCTGTTCAGAACATGAGGTCGCATTTAAGGTGATCCGGCGGCTGCATGGGGGATGTCTGTAGACAAGATCCTGGTATTTCGCAGAGAGCGGGGATAAAAATCAGGCAGCTGTTATAGAATGGCAGCTGCCTGATTTTTTTGAATCAATGGAGAAACTATTGTTATTTTTTGCGAAGAATGATATTATCATTAGCATAAAAGGATGTTTTTCTTAAAAATATGCACCGCCAGCCTTTGAGCTTTTGAACCTTTGAAGAAAGACCGGACGGGCAGAAACGGTAAATGCAATGGAGATTTTACTCACGGGTTTTACAGCGTTCCTGACGCAGGAGTGGATCGAGACGGCATTCCCGGATGATCATGTGCTGACTACCCGCGCAAAAGGGAAGGCACTGCCGGACACCCGGATCAAGACGGTGACGCTGGAAAGCAGGCAGCTGTTGGATCAGCTTGCAGAGACCTATCAGTTTGACCGCGTTGTCTATTTTTCTGAATATCTTCTGCCGCACGGGAATCAGGAAGGTGAACTGGACCGCCTGCGCCGGGTCCTGCAATCCTGCCGCGAGCGGGAGGTGGAGCTGCTGTACCTCTCAGGGCCGGAGGCAGCATTTGTGCCGTCCTCCGGCAAAACGCTGCTGGCCAATGCAGCGGAGGAACTTTGCTTCCATTACGCCAGAACCAGCAAGCTTCAGGTCAAGGTGTTCCGCCTGCCCTACCTGTATGCGGTCTCGGCCAGCGGCGCGGATCAGTTTGCGCGGCTGTTCGAACAGATGCCTGCCGGTACGGTTCAAATGGAGGAACAGGCCGCGCAGCCGCTGCTGGCGCTCTGTGCAGAAGAACTGGCCGATCTCGTTGCCCGGGTGTTCGATACATGGACACCGGAGCCGGAGCGATTTACGCTGCCGGATGTGTTTGGGAGCACACAGGGGCAGCTGGGCGAGGTGCTGCAAAAGCTTCAGCCCGGGCTGAAGGTGCTGTACGGAACCGATACGATCCAGACCTACCCCGCAGCAGATAATGCGGTCCGCCGCAGGTACGGCTGGTTCCAACGGTACAGCATTCTGGATGATCTTCCGGCGATCTATCATGCGTGGCGCGCCCGGAAGACCGAGAAAAAAAGCTTTATACGCAAAATGGTGGATAAGATCCGCCGGAGCCCGCTCCTGCTGCGGCTTGCGGAGATCGCTGCCGCGTGGCTGGCCACGGAACTGCTGGTGCGTATTACAGGCACGGACGCGCAGTTTCGGATGATCGATTTCCGGCTGATGTTCGTTGTGCTGATCGGCACGGTCTACGGCCTCAATGCAGGCGTGCTGTCTGCTGTGCTGGCGTCTGTTTCTCTGGCAGCGGGCTATCTGCGGCAGGGTACCACCCTGATGCTGCTGTTTTATGCGCCTGCCAACTGGTTGGCGTTCATTGTATATTTTGTGGTGGGAGCGTCCTGCGGCTATGTGCAGCTGCGTAATACTGAGACCGCCCGTTTCGTGCAGGAAGAAAACGAGCTGCTGCGTAAGCGGCTTGAATTTACCCGGAAACTGTATCAGGATACGCTGGAGGATAAACGGTTGTTCCGCCGCCAGATCCTGGGCCGCCGGGACAGTTTTGGCAAGATCTATGCTGTGACCCAGCAGCTGGATATGCTGCAGCCGCAGGAGATCTGCCGCAAGACGGTGCAGATCATGGAAGACGTGCTGGAAAACCACAGCCTTACCATCTACCGTATGGAAAAGAACCAGGGGTTTGCCCGCCTTACCGCCGCCAGCGCCGGAATGACGCCGGAGCCGGCATACTCGCTGGAGGTGGATCAGTGGCTGGATGTGCTCCGTGCCATCGAACAGGAAGGGCTGTGGGTGAATCGCGGCTTCCTCCCCGGACGTCCGATGTATGCCGCAGGTGTGCGGCAGAACGGCAGCCTTGTGGTACTGATCGGGCTGCATACTGCCAGCGAAGAGCAGATGACCCTGTATTACCAGAATCTGTTCCGCATCCTCTGCGGACTGGTGGAAACAGCACTGGTGCGGGCCTTTGAGTACGAGAGCGTTGTGCGAGAAAACTGGTATCTGCCCGGCACCTGCCTGCTGCGTCCGGCTGTGTTTGCAGAGCAGCTGGCTACAGCCTGCACCCTGCAGGAAGACAAAATGGCCCATCATCTGCTGCTGCAGGTGACGGGAACGTTCAAAAACCGGGCCGAAATCAACGACCGGGTGAGGCGCTCCATCCGCAGTACCGATGCAGCAGGCGTTGGAACAAACAACGCCATTTACCTGCTGATGAATCAGACCGATGAAGAAAATCTGCCGCTGCTGACCCAGCGACTGGGTGAAAAAGGGCTTCATGTCACTGCAGTGCCGCTGGATGAGCAGCTGCGGCTGATCAGCGCTGCAAAACAGGAGGCATCGCATGCGTAACGGGTTCTGGCTTGGTCTTGTGCTGCTGGCAGTACATCTGGCTGTATGCGGGGGGATCTGGCTGCTGGCCAGGACCCGGGTACTGGAGGTGGAGGGATATTTTGCCCCGGTGATGCTTCTTGTGCCGCTGTGGGGGCCGCTGTGTGTGCTGCTGCTCCACACTTCCAACCGCCTTACAGGCGGGTGCCTGCGGGAACAGACACTTGAAAAGCTGCACATCAACGAAGAAATACACAAAAGCATCCTTGTGGCGGATGACGAAGGCGAGGACACGGTCGTTCCGCTGGAGGAAGCGCTGCTGGTCGACAGTCCCGCGCAGAAACGCAAGCTCATCCTCTCGGTGCTGACGGATGACCCCGCAGGCTATTATGACCTGCTTCAGCAGGCCCGTATGGACAACGACAGCGAAGTGGTACACTACGCTTCCACGGCGCTGTCGCAGATCACCAAGGAGGCGGACCTGAAATTGCAGAAGCTGGAGCAGCGCTATGCCGCTGCCCCGGACGATGCCGCCGTGCTGGAAGAATACTGCGACTATCTGGAAAGCTACCTGAAAGACGGTTTCGTACAGGGCAGAGCCGCAGAGATCCAGAGCCATCAGCTGGAGCAGCTGCTGAAAAAGCGGCTGAAAAATCTTGACGGACGCCGCAGCTGTATGCTGGAATGCAGGCTGGCAGAGGTGCAGCTCCGTCTTGCTGAGTATGACCGCGCAGAGAAAACGCTGGAAGAGCTTACGGCGCGCTGGCCCCAGCGCGAGGCACCGTGGGTGCTCTGCCTGCGGCTGGCAGCAGCGCTGCGAGATGGGGAGGCTATCCAAAAAACACTGGGTCAAATCGAGGAAAAGGAGGTCTACCTCAGTGCAAAGGGCCGCGAGATCGTGCGGTTCTGGCAGGGGAAACAGCAATGATAAAGGAGATCCTTTCCCGGCTGCGGGAGTTCCGCTGGCAAAAGCTGCTGATCATCTGGGCCGTGTTCGTGGCGATGGCCGCTATCCTGTTTGCGGAGCGCAGCGGCATTCAATACAAAGCAGCGAAATTCAAGCTCAATTATCTCCCCCGGACAGAGGTCGAGCCTGCACAGACCGCCATGTTCGGCCAGCCTGTCACCTGCCTGCTGCTCTACGATTCCGGGCAGGAAGGTACAGACCTTGCAAAAGAGCAGTTCGATCAGCTCTTGCTGGATATGAAGGTGAGCACGCAGGCTGTGGATGTACACACGACCTCTCTTGAAGGGATCCCGGAGTTTGACCGGTATAAAACCGTTGTGGTCCTCATGAGCGATCTGGATGCGTTAGGCAGCCGCCTGATCGACCTGATGAACTGGGTGCAGGACGGCGGCAGTGTCCTGTTTGCCATGACGCCCCAGAAAACGACGTATTTTGATGCCATTTCGCCCAAACTCGGCGTCCTGTCCTCTTCGTGGGAGAATAAGACCGCAGAAAGCATCGTTCCCACAGAGGAGTTTATGCTGGGCGGCGGGCAGCGGTATGAGCTCAGCGACCCATTTGAATCCTCTCTCAGTGTCAGTCTCCGGGAGGAAGCCACAGTCTATGCCCGCACGGGGGACGAAGGAGTTCCGCTGGTGTGGGGCACAAAGTCCGGTGCCGGCAGGGTGGTGGTGGACAACATCGGCATCTACGATAAGATCATGTGCGGCATCTATGCAGCGTCCTTCAGCCTTCTGTGCGATGCCGCTGCCTACCCGGTGATCAACAGCGCGGTGTTCTATCTGGACGATTTTCCGTCTCCGGTACCCGGCGGCGATGGTAGTTATATCCGCAGGGACTACGGGATGAGCATAGCGGACTTCTATTCCAAGGTCTGGTGGCCGGATCTCGTAAAGCTTGCACAGCAATATTCCATCCGTTTTACCGGTGTCATGATCGAAAACTATGAGGACGATACCCAAAGCACGCCGGTTCGTCAGCCGGACACCCAGCAGTTCCGATATTATGGCAGCCTGCTGCTGCAGCAGGGAGGGGAAGTGGGCTTCCACGGTTACAACCATCAGCCGCTGGTGCTGCCCGATACGGATTACAAGGATCTTTACAGCTACCGTCAGTGGCCCAGCGAGGATGCCATTGTGGCAGCGATGAACGAACTGATCGATTTTCAGAAGACTGTGCTGCCCAACACCGAGGGCAGCGTCTATGTGCCGCCCTCCAACATCCTTTCCGCTGCAGGGCGGAAGGTGCTGGGCAGCAAAGTGTCCCAGATCCGCACCATTGCCAGCACTTACTTTGAGGATGGCACGTCCCTGCCCTATGTGCAGGAATTCGGTGTGGCCAGCGACGGTATCGTGGAGCAGCCACGCATCGTATCCGGCGGTATGGTGGGAGATACCTATATGCGGCTGGCCGCGATGAGCGAGTTGAATATGCATTACGTCAGCACCCACTTTATGCACCCGGACGATCTGCTGGATGTGGACCGCGGTGCTGCGGAAGGCTGGGAAACCTATAAGGGCGGTCTGAAAGATTACCTCAAGTGGCTCAGTGCCGCCGCACCGGATCTGCGCAGGCAGACCGGCACCGAGTGCTCTGCCGCCATCCAGCGGTATGCACAGCTGACGGTCACGCTGGACAGCACCGACACCGCGTGGATACTTCGCCTTGGCAATTTTGCCGATGAAGCATGGCTTTTCTTCCGCGCCAATGAGGGGACTCCCGGCAAGGTGACGGGCGGCGAATTGACCCGCCTGACCGGAGATCTTTATCTGCTCAAGGCCAATGCCGACACAGTCCGCATTGAAAAGAAGGGAGTATGACCATGCGCATCTGTCTGGTGCTGGAGGGGTCTTACCCCTATGTCCACGGCGGCGTATCCACATGGATGCACGCTTATATTCAGGCTATGCCTCAGCAGGAGTTCTCCCTCTGGGTCATCGGTGCCAAAGCGCAGGACCGGGGAAAGTTTGTGTATGAGCTGCCGCCCAACGTGAAAGAGGTGGAGGAGGTTTTTCTGGATGATGCTCTCCGTCTCCACGGTGAGCAGCATCCGGTCCGGTTTACCGCAGACGAGCGCACCGCCCTGCGGGAACTGGTACGGCTGGGCAGACCGGATTGGGATGTGCTGTACCGTCTGTTTCAGGAAAAAGGCGTCCACCCGCTCTCTTTTTTGCAGAGCCGGGACTTCATGGAGCTGTTCACGGACATCTGCATGAAAGAGTATCCCTATGTAGCCTATGCGGATGCGTTCCATACCATGCGCTCGATGCTGCTGCCGGTACTCTATCTGCTTACGGGCCGGGTGCCGAAAGCGGATGTCTACCATGCGATCTCTACCGGCTACGGTGGTCTGCTGGCCTGTCTGGGCGGCAGCCTGAACCATGCACCGGTGCTTCTTACGGAACACGGCATCTACACCCGCGAACGTGAGGAGGAGATCATCCGCGCAGAGTGGGTGGTGCCATCGTTCAAGAGCCGGTGGATCCGGTTTTTCTATCTGCTTTCAGAGGAGATCTACCGGCGGGCGTTCCGGGTCAGCAGCCTGTTCTATAATGCCCGCCGGACGCAGATCGAGATGGGGTGCAATGCTGAAAAGTGCATCGTTATCCCAAACGGCGTCCAGTATGAGCGGTTCTGCAATATCCCGCTCAAACAGGAGGATGGCTGGGTGGATATTGGCGCAGTGGTGCGTCTGGCTCCCATCAAGGACGTCAAGACCATGATCTACGCGTTCTTTGAACTGGCCTCCCGGGTCCCCAACGTCCGGCTCCACATCATGGGCGGCGTGGATGATGAGGATTATGCGAAAGAGTGCTATGCACTGGTGGAGGAATTGCAGCTCAAAAATCTGATCTTCACAGGCCGTGTAGACGTGGTGCAGTATATGCAGAAGCTGGATTTCACCATCCTTACCAGCATTTCGGAGGGACAGCCGCTCTCTGTGCTGGAATCCATGGCAGCCTGCCGTCCCTGCGTGACCACCGAGGTGGGATGCTGCAGGGAACTGCTGGAAGGCGCCCCGGGGGATACGTTCGGCATTGCAGGCTACTGTGTACCCCCTATGTACCGTCAGGGGCTGGCCGATGCGATGGAGAAAATGTGTGCCAGCCGTGCCCGGCGCGAAGAGATGGGGCGCATTGGCCAAAGACGGGTGGATGCTTACTTCCACCACGAGCAGATGCTGGCGAACTACCGCAAAATGTACGATGAAACCGCAAAGGAATATCACTTGGAGTAACCATGGCAGGAATTGGATTTGAATTGAAAAAGCTGTTCCGCCGCAAAGGGCTGTTTGCCTCCCTGCGGGCCTACGGCTATGCGGGCATCATCTGCACCGGCCCCATGCTGCTGGGCGTTCTGCTTCAGCTTGGTATTTTGCTGCTCTGCAGCTGGGCGGGCGCCCCGCGGGATCAGCAGGATCTGCTGGTCTGCATGATCACCTATACGCTGCTGTTTTCCCTTACGGTCACCAGCTTCTTTTCCATGCCGGTAACACGGTATCTGGCAGATATGCTGTATGAGGAACAGGAGCAGACCATCCTGCCTTCGTTCTGGGGCTCCAGCAGCATGATGCTTGTACTGGGCTGCGCGCTGTATGGGCTGTTTCTGCTTGTTTCAGGAGCAACTCTTTTGCAGGGTCTGCTCTGCCTGTGGCTCTTTGCAGAGATGATCGTGAACTGGAACGCCATGAGCTACCTGACCGCCATCAAGGACTACCGTGGCATCCTCTGTTCGTTTCTGGCTGCCATTGCGCTGGCGTTCGGGCTGGGGTTCGTACTGGTGGTGCTGCTGGGCGGTCCGGTGCTGGAGGGAATGCTCTTTGCTGTGACCATGGGTTACGGTCTGATGATGGTCTGGGATGTAGTGCTGCTCTACCGCTACTTCCCGCAGAGCGAGGAGAGCCCCTGGGCATTTCTGCGCTGGGTGGATGCGTTCCTGCCGCTGGCCTTTACGGGGCTGTGTACCAACATCGGGTTGTTTGCCCACCTTGTCATCTGCTGGGCGGGGCCGTTGGGCGTACAGGTCAAAGGCCTGTTTTATGGGGCTCCGTACTATGATGTTCCTGCCCTGATTGCGTTTTTGACCATTCTCGTCACAAGTGTAAATTTTGTGGTGTCGGTGGAGGTCAATTTTTACCCCAAATACCGGAATTACTACAGCCTGTTCAACGATGGCGGCGTTGTGGGCGATATTGTCACAGCAGAGGAAGAGATGCTGGCTGTGCTGAACCGTGAACTTCGGTTCACGGCCCTCAAACAGCTGTTCGTCACAGCGGCGGTACTTTCGCTGGAGAACACTCTGCTGGCTTTGCTGCCTCTTGGGTTCAACGACCTGATGCACGGCTACTTCCGCACCCTATGTGTTGGGTACGGCCTTTACGCCGTGGGCAACACCATCCTGATGATCCTGCTTTACTTCACGGATTACGGAGGCGCTGTCGCAGCTGCCGCTGCGTTTGCTGTTTCTGCCAGCGGGCTTACGGCGCTTTCCATGGCGTTTGACCCTGCATTTTACGGATTTGGCTTCCTGATCGGGGCGGCACTGTTTTATCTGGTAACACTGTTCCGGTTGGATGTCTTTACGGCCAACCTGCCCTATCGGGTGTTGGGGCAGCAGCCTATTGTGGCAGAAACAAAATCCGGGCGCTTCACCCGGCTGGGGCTGTTCCTGGAGCATAAAAAGCGAAAGCCGACGAAGAGTGCAAAGCATAGTGCTTCTTGAGGGGAGAGAAAAGATGGAAGATAAGAAACTGATCCCGCGCCGCAGGGTGCTGGGGCTGGGCGTGGCGCTGGCCGGGCTGTGCGCAGGCTGTGCCGTGCTGCCGGCCGGGAGTACAGAGAGCGCTGCCGGCTCACAGGCGGCGTCTGGGGAGAAAGCAGCGGACAAGGTGGAAAAGGCTCCGCTGGAAGACATCAACGGTGTCCACCTGCGGGATAATCCGGAGCTTTATACGGTCTATGACGACAGCGGCGTGGTGACGATGTACCTGACCGTGAGCCGGGGCAACGACAGCGAGAACACCAACCACAGCTGGGCGGAGATCAACCACTATTCGGTTTATGACTACGAGTACATGAACACTCCCCGCTATCAGGTGAACGGCCTTTTGCAGGTGGGCGATGAGAACGGCCCGGTCGTGGGAGAGCTTGGATATGATACCCTGACCCCAAATGCCACGGTTCAGATCCGCGGACAGACCTCCAGTGAGAATGCCCAGAAAAACTACAAAATAAAGCTCAAGAAAAACAAGGGCAGCTGGCGCGGTCAGCGCACCATCGCCCTCAATAAGCACATGGGTGAGGGTCTGCGCTTCCGCAACAAAATGGCCTATGACCTTATTAAGGGGATCGACCAGATGATGGGCCTTCAAACCCAATTCGTGCATTTGTACGTCAAAGACCTGACCGACAGCGACAGTGGTGTATTTGAAGATTACGGGCTGTATACTCAGGTCGAACAGCTGAATAAGACCGCTCTCAAGACGCATGGAGCAGATCCAAACGGCCAGCTGTATAAAATCAATTCCTTTGAATTTTTGCGCTATGAAGATATTATCCGCCTCTCAACGGACCCTGCATATGACCAAACTGCATTTGAGGCGCGGCTGGAAATAAAGGGAGACAGTGACCACTCCAAATTGATCGAAATGCTGGAAGTTCTCAACGATGAAACATCGTCCATGGAGGATGAGCTCTTTGCAACGTATTTTGACAAGGAAAATATCGCCTATTGGATGGCGTTTCAGCTGCTGACCGGCAACACAGACACTCAAAATCGAAATGTCTATTTGTACAGCCCGCAAAACTCCAGCAAATGGTATCTCTGGGACTGGGACAATGACGGTATGCTCCGCCGCCGGGAACGTGAGATCATCAAGTTCTCGGACTCTGAAAGCTGGGAACGCGGCGTGAGCAACTACTGGGGCAATGTTCTATTCCGGCGCTGTCTGCAAACACAAAGTTACCGTGATATGCTGGATGCCGCCATGAAGGAGCTTTATGCTTACATGAATGAGACGCGTATCCAGTCCATGCTGGAACATTACCGAAGTGTGACGGAAACGTATGTCTGGCAGATGCCGGACCGGATGTATGTCCCTATCACGCATGCCGAATACGAAGAGGTTCTGAAGAGCATCTGGCCGGAGATCGAAGAAAACTATAATTACTACTGGGAGAGCTACCGTAAGCCCATGCCATTTTACATTGGCATACCGCAGGCAGCAAACGGTCAGTTGTATCTGAATTGGGATCCTTCCTATAATTTTAAGGTCGAGGAGATCCATTATACGGTCGAACTTGCAAAAGATTATCTGTTTAACACAGTATTCTTCCGGCAGGAAGATCTGATCCTGCCAGAGCTTACAATGGATACGCTCCCGGCCGGGCAGTATTTTTTGCGGGTCCGCGCAACGAATGCATCCGGTTACACGCAGGATGCGTTTGATTATTATGTTACCGAGGCCGGCAAGCATTATGGCATGATCTGTTTTTACGTTCAGCCGGACGGCAGCATCGTGGAGGATACCTATGAAGAGTAGACCGGGGCAGCACAACGGGCCAAGCCTGTTTGAGCGGGGCAGGAGCCTGCTGGCCCCGCCGCCCTCCCGCACCGGAGAAAAATACCGCCACGAGCTGAAATATCTTATTTCCTATGCGGATAAGGCAGAGCTGGCAGTGCGGCTGGCTCCGGTGCTTCATCTGGACCCCCACGCAACGAATGGCGGCTATTTCATCCGCAGCCTGTATTTTGACGATTACTGGAACACGGCTTACGAGGAAAAAGATGCCGGTGTGCTGCTGCGCAAGAAATACCGCATCCGCATTTATAATTGCAGCGACCGCAGCATCAAGCTGGAGCGAAAGAAAAAAATCGGCAGTTACATCTATAAAGAAGCTGCGTCTCTGACCCATGCAGAGTTTGATGCGATCCTCGCCGGAGACTATGACTTTCTGCTGCACAGTCCCCGCCGTTTGTGTCAGGAGTTCTACACCGAGTGTGTGTGCAATGTGCTCCGTCCCCGGGTCATCGTGGATTACGACCGGGAACCGTGGATCATGGATGCCGGCACGGTGCGCGTTACATTTGACCAGAATGTCCGGGCGGCTGTAGGCAGCTGGAATATTTTTGACTCCGCGCTTCCCGCCCTGCCGGTGCTGGAGCCGGGCAAACTGGTAATGGAAGTCAAATTTACAGAGTATCTGCCGCAGGTCGTGCGGGATATCCTCCCGCCCCGTGCGCAGGAGCTGACTGCAGTTTCCAAGTATGTGCTGTGCTGCGATAAGACCGCCTATCGGCACGGGTTTGAATACTGGAACGAAACCTGAGAGAAAAGGAATTACAACGAACCATGAGCACAAAAGACTTTATCAAAAAATCTGTCCTGAACGCCTTTACCCAGTACGATGCGCCGAAGCTTGCCGTGGCGCTGCTGGCGGCGCTGGCGCTGGGCATCCTTATTTATCTGGTCTACCGCAAATTCTATACGGGCGTGGTCTACTCCCGCAGCTTTGCGGTAACGCTGGTGGGTATGTGCGTGCTCACCTGCATGGTCACGCTGGCCATCAGCACCAACGTGGTCATCTCCCTTGGTATGGTGGGTGCATTGTCCATCGTCCGCTTCCGCACCGCAGTCAAGGACCCGCTGGATCTGTTGTATCTGTTCTGGTCTATCACTACGGGCATCACGGCGGGTGCCGGAATGTATGCACTGGGGCTGGTCACGGCGGCTGTCATGATCGTTATGATCTACCTGTTCTCCCACTGGCAGGCCAAAGGCCGGGTGTACATCGCGGTGATCCACTATATGGGCACCGAGGCCGGAGACGACATCGTCCGGGCGCTGGGGCGCATCAAGTACGCGGTCAAATCCAAGACCATGCGGGGCGAAAACACCGAGATGGCGGTAGAGGTCTTCTGCAAAGACCCCAGCATGGAATTTGCAGACCGTATCCGCGCTGTAAAGGGGGTGCAGGATGTCACCCTCATCCAGTATAACGGGGAGTATCATGGGTAATATTTCAAGGATCCTGGCGGCAGGGCTCTGTCTGCTGGGGATGGGAGCTGCAATGACCGCATCGACCACAAAGACAAGGACTTATGCTGCGGACAACAGCGCATTTTCCAATGCCCAGATCGGCTATGCCCCGATGATCGATACCGCAGAGGCAGGCGATGCAGCGCTCCGCTATCTGGAACTTACATGGCGGGAGGCAGAGCCGGAAGAGGGCGTGTATGCGTGGGAGGCGATCCGCGAAAAATACGACTTTGCCTCACTGCGGGAGCAGGGGATCCACCTGGTGCTCCGTTTTGTCTGTGATGTGCCGGGAGAAGAGACGCATCTGGATATTCCGGACTGGCTTTATGCGCAGACAAAGGATGGCAGCTGGTACGACACGGATTATGGGAAAGGCTACTCTCCAAACTATGCCAATGCAGTGTTCCGGGCTGCGCATCATCGTGTGCTTTATGCGCTGGCGGAGTTTTTGGGTACGGATGGCTTTGTTTCCTATGTGGAACTGGGCAGCCTTGGACACTGGGGCGAGTGGCACATCAAAAGCGAAGATGGGCTGGTACCCATGCCGGACGAGGCGATCCGGGACGAATATGCCGCTGATTATCTTGCGGCTTTTCCTACGGCGAAGCTGCTGATGCGCAGGCCGTTCCGCTTTGCGGCAGAACAGGGCCTCGGCCTTTATAACGATATGACCGGCGAGGAAAAAGACACCATGGAGTGGCTGGGATGGATCGCAGAGGGCGGCTGGTATGGCGATGAGCCGCATGCTCTTTCTGCCATGCCCACTTTCTGGCAGGATGCCCCGGTGGGCGGCGAGTTCACCAGCAGCCTTTCCATGCGGGATATGCTGGGGAAGGAGCTTCCCCGTACGCTGCGCCTGCTGGAGGCATCGCACATGAGTTTTCTCGGCCCCAAAACGGCATCGGTAAAGTATGCGAAAGGATATAAGGCCGTGCTGAAGCGGCTGGGCTATCGGCTCCGGGTAACAGAGTTGAAGCTGACTCCCTGTGCAGACGGCGTTTGCGCAGAGCTGACTGTGGCAAACGAGGGCGCGGCACCATTCTACTGGGAGTGGCCCGTGAATCTTTATGTGGAGGATGCAGCAGGCAGCACGTTGTACACGGCGCGTCTGCCGCTGTCCCTGCCAAAGCTGATGCCGGGGGATAGCCAAAAAGCATCGGTCAAACTGGAAGGGGCGGATGCACAGGAGCTGCTCAGCGGAGGGTGGAAGCGTCGCAGCCCAAAACATCTGACCATTGGTATCGTGGACCCAATGACAGGCCGTGATGCAGTACGGTTTGCCATGAAGGCGGAGCAGAAAAACGGAAGAACGACGTTGCTGTAGGCTGCCGCGCAAAAAGTAGAATTTCATAAGACCCGGTTTTGGTGGAATGCTCCCGGACGGCCCGGCCAAGCGGGGCTTTGGAAAAACCATGCCCGAAGCCGGTCTGCTGTAGATCATACCCCACAAGGAGGTCTGTTTCATGAATCTGACTCTGCGAAAGGATGCCGATGCCATCATCGCATCCAGCCTGAACGCCGTCCTGCCGGACGAAGCTGTCCGCCGCGCGCTGAAAGCCTTTGCGCCCAAGGGCGGCAGGGTGCTGCTGGTCGCAGCGGGCAAGGCCGCATGGCAGATGGCACACGCGGCAGTGGAAGCGCTGGGCCGTGTGGACGGCGGCGTGGTCGTGACCAAATACGAGCATGTCAAGGGCGAAATTCTGGGAGTAAATTGTTATGAAGCGGGCCATCCGGTGCCGGACGAGAACAGCTTTGCGGCCACCGAGAAGGCATTGGAGCTGGTGCAGGGGCTGACAGCGGAGGATACCGTGCTGTTTCTGCTCTCCGGCGGAGGAAGTGCATTGTTTGAAAAGCCGCTGCTCCCCGGCACAGAATTGCAGGACATCACCGGCCAGCTCCTTGCCAGCGGTGCCGACATCGTGGAGATGAACACCATCCGCAAACGGCTTTCGGGCGTCAAGGGCGGGCGGTTCGCGCAGGCATGCGCCCCGGCCCAGGTGTTCAGCATCGTGCTGAGCGATATTCTGGGCGACCCGCTGGATATGATCGCCAGCGGCCCGGCGGTGCCGGACACCTCTACCTGCGCACAGGCGCTTGCCATTGCGGAGAAGTATCACCTGAAGCTCTCGGAACAGGCAAAAGCTCTTCTGGCGCAGGAAACGCCCAAGGTGCTGGACAACGTGACGACCCGGATCACCGGCAGTGTGCGGGAGCTTTGCACCGCCGCCGCTGCCGCCTGCCGGGAGCTTGGCTATGAGCCCGTCCTGCTGACCGACCAGCTCTGCTGTGAAGCCCGGGAGGCGGGCGGCTTCCTTGGCTCCATCGTCCGGACCCACGCGGGGCAGGGAAAAAAGCTGGCCTACATCGCAGGCGGCGAGACGGTCGTCCACCTGACGGGCAGGGGCCTCGGCGGACGGAATCAGGAGCTTGCCCTTGCAGCGGCTCCGGCGCTGGCCGGGCTGGATGCAGCGGTGTTCTCGGTGGGCAGTGACGGCACCGACGGCCCCACCGATGCTGCCGGCGGCTATGTGGATGGTGACACCCTCTCCGCACTGACCGCCAAGGGCTGGAATGTGTTCGACACCCTGCAGAACAACGACGCCTACCATGCACTGAAAGCTGTGGACGGCCTGATCATCACCGGCGCTACTGGCACGAATGTCAATGATGCTGCCGTGGCGCTGGTGGGGGAGGAGTAAAAATGTGATTCTGGTATGAAAGAGGGGGAGGCTCCCATGTACGTCGATTGGGAATACTACAAAATTTTCTATTATGTGGCAAAGTATCAGAACTTTACGAAAGCGGCGCGGGTGCTGGGCAACAACCAGCCCAACATCACCCACTCGATGAACCGGCTGGAAAGCCAGCTGAACTGTGTGCTCTTTACCCGCTCCAACCGGGGCGTCACCCTGACGCCGGAGGGCGAGATGCTCTACTCCCGCATCGCCTCGGCGGCAGTGCAGATACAGGACGCGGAGGAAGAACTGAGCGCCAGCGCCACCCTCGAGCACGGCTCCATCAGCATCAGCGCGACGGAGACGGCGCTGAACATCTATCTGGCCGAGAAGCTGCGGACGTTCCACACCGAGTATCCCGGCATCCGGCTGCGCATCTCGAACCACTCCACGCCCCAGGCGGTGCAGGCTGTAAAGAACGGAGAAGTGGATTTTGCCGTCATCTCCACCCCGGCAGAGGTAGAACAGAGCCTGAAGATGGTGGAACTGAGACCGTTTTATGAGGTGCTGGTGGGCGGAAAGACCTTCACTGCACTGGCCAGCCGGCGCCTGACGCTGAAGGAACTGAGCTGCTATCCGCTCATCTCTCTCAGCGATGAGAGCATGACCCGGAGCTTCTACCGGCAGTTCTTCCTCGACCACGACGCCGTGCTCCGGCCCGACACCGAGGCCGCCACCACCGACCAGATGCTCACGCTGGTGAAAAGTGAGCTGGGCCTTGCCTTCGTGCCGGAACCAATGACGAAAGAGCTTCTGGCCCGCGGCGAGCTTGTCGAGCTGCATCTGCAGGAGATCATTCCCTCCCGCTCTATCTGCCTCATCTACGACCATCACCGCCCGCTGAACACGGCGGCCCGGAAGTTCCAGCAGATGCTGACAAAAGCGGAGCCGGGCCATCCGGCAGCGCCGGAGCAGGCGGAGAACGTCTCTTTCATATCCCAATAAAATGATTTGTCGTTGTCCCATACCGGAAAGCCGCGGCCTACAGAGGCCCGGGCCTCATCGAATCCATCTGGCGCAAAAAGGCCGAAGGGAAGGAAAAACAGAATGATAGACAAAATGCTCGTGCGCGGGGCAAAGGTACACAACCTGAAAAACATCGACGTGGACATCCCGCTGAACAGGATCGTGGGCATTGCGGGCGTGTCGGGCTCGGGCAAATCCTCGCTGGCGCTGGGGGTGCTGTATGCCGAAGGTTCCCGCCGGTATCTGGAGGCGCTGTCCACCTACACCCGCCGCCGGATGACCCAGGCTTCGAAAGCCTCGGTGGAAGAGGTGCTGTATGTCCCGGCGGCGCTGGCGCTGCACCAGCGGCCGGGCGTGCCGGGCATCCGCAGCACCTTCGGCACCGGCACGGAATTGCTGAACAGCCTGCGGCTCATGTACTCCCGCCTCGCAAGCCACCGCTGCCCGAACGGGCATTACATCCCGCCGACGCTGGCTGTCGCGGCGGGCAGGGAGCTGGTCTGCCCGGAGTGCGGTGCGCATTTCTATGCGCCGTCGGCGGAGGAGCTGGCGTTCAACTCTCAGGGTGCCTGCCAGAAGTGCGGCGGCACAGGCAGCGTCCGGACGGTGGACATGGCGTCGCTGGTGCCGGACGACTCACTGACCATCGACGGCGGCGCAGTGGCCCCGTGGAACAGCCTGATGTGGTCGCTGATGACAGACGTCTGCCGGGAGATGGGCGTGAGGACGGACGTGCCGTTCCGCGACCTGACCGAACAGGAAAAGGACATCGTCTACCACGGCCCGGCAGAGAAAAAGCATATCTTCTACCACGCCAGGAACTCGAATCAGGCCGGCGAGCTGGACTTTACCTATTACAATGCCGTCTACACCGTAGAAAATGCTCTTGCAAAGGTCAAGGATGACAAGGGCATGAAGCGGGTGGAAAAGTTCCTGCGGGAAGATGTCTGCCCCGAGTGTCACGGCTCACGGCTCTCAGCGGCGGCGCGTGCGCCGAAGCTGCGGGGCATCTCGCTGGACGAAGCCTGCCAGATGACGCTGGAAGCCCTCGTGGAGTGGGTGAAGGGCGTGCCGGGCAGCCTGCCGGAAGAGATGCGCCCGATGGCGGAGAGCATCTGCGAGGCATTCGAAAGCACCGCCAAGCGACTGATGGACTTAGGTCTGGGCTATCTGACGCTTGACCGCTCGGCCTCGACCCTCTCCACCGGTGAGCGCCAGCGGATGCAGCTGGCCCGGGCCGTCCGCAACCGCACCACCGGCGTGCTCTATGTGCTGGATGAGCCGTCCATCGGCCTGCATCCGTCGAACATCGTGGGCCTGACCGGCGTGATGCACGACCTCGTGGCCGACGGCAACTCGGTCATTCTGGTGGACCACGACACCCAGATCCTGAAAGAGGCCGACTGGGTGATCGAGATGGGGCCGGAAGCGGGAGCGAAGGGTGGACATGTCATTGCCGAAGGGACGATAGATGATCTGGAGGCAAAGCCGGAGTCCCAGATCGGGCCGTTCCTCTCCGGAAAAGCTGAGACAAAGCTGCGCCGGTGTGCCGGGACAGGGGAGATGTTCGCAGAGGGGGGGATCCATCTCTCCACCGGCAGCATCCACACGGTCAAGCCTTTGGAGCTGGACATTCCCAAGGGGCGGCTCACCGTGGTAACGGGCGTATCCGGCTCCGGCAAAACGACGATGGTGCTGGAAAGCCTCGTGCCGGCGCTGGAAGCAAAGATAAACGGCAGCGCCCTCCCGGCACATATCCGGGAGATCCGCGCCGAGGGCATCGCGCACGTCAAGCTCATCGACGCGACGCCCATCGGCATCAATGTGCGCTCTACCGTGGCGACCTACGCGGGCGTCCACGACGAGCTGCGGAAGCTCTATGCCAGATCTCCGGACGCCAGGCAAAAGGGCTTCAAGGCCAGCGATTTTTCCTACAACACGGGCAGTCTGCGCTGCCCCGGCTGCGACGGCACCGGTGAGGTGAGCCTGGACGTGCAGTTCCTGCCGGACGTGAACATCGTCTGCCCCGACTGCCGGGGTTCCCGCTACGCGCGGGCGGCTTACGGCGTGAAGCTGATGAACAAGGCGGAGCAGGCCGTCTCCCTGCCGCAGCTGATGGAGATGGACGTCAACTCCGCCCTTGCGTTCTGCGGCGGGATGAAGATAGTGAGCCAGCGCCTGCAGACATTGCAGCAGCTGGGTCTGGGCTACCTGACACTGGGCGAAGAGACGCCCAGCCTCTCCGGCGGCGAGGCCCAGCGCCTCAAGCTGGCCAGCGAGATCGGCCGCACCCAGACCGACTCGGTGTTTGTTTTCGATGAGCCCAGCATCGGCCTCCACCCGCTGGACGTGCAGGTGCTGCTGCGGGTGTTCCAAGCCCTGCTGGACAACGGCGCAACGGTCGTTGTCATTGAGCACGACCTCGATGTCATCCGCAACGCGGACTATGTCATCGACATGGGGCCGGGCGGCGGCGAGAGCGGCGGCTGCGTCGTGGCAGCAGGCACGCCGGAGGAGATCCGGGAAAATCCGGAGAGTATTACCGGAAGATATTTATAACAAAAAGGGGGCAGGTGCTGCATGGCATCTGCCCCCTTCGTCGATATTCTTATTTGCTTTCCGGGACACCGCGCAGTTCGGCACGGAAGCGCTCGGGAACGTCTTCTTCCCGGATATTTTTGACGACTCCCAGAAGCTTTGCGGTTTCGCCTACGGGATAGACCATGATGCACTTCCGATGCTTCGCTGACGATCAAAACAAAAAGTTAATTCTCGGAAGAAATATCCTGACCGAAATATTTCTCGCTCAGCTCCTTGAGGGTGCCGTCAGCGCGCAGCTCGTCGATGGCGCTGTTGAGGGCGTCGAGGAAGGAAGAGTTTTCGCTCTTGACGATAGGGATCGCAACGTGAGAAGCATCTTCGGTCTGGGCGACCAGCTTGAAGTCGGCGTCCGGATGGACGTTCAGGTAGTCGTAGAAGGAGACGTTGGCGTTCAGGGTGGCGTCGATGCGGCCAGCGGTCAGCAGCTGGATGGTCTCTTCCAGCGTGTCGATGCCCTGCACGGTCGCGCCGTAGCTCTCGGCCAGCTCCATGTAGGTGGAAGCGAGGCTGTTGGCCGTGGTCTTGCCGGCGAGGTCCTCGAAGCTCTTGATATCCTCGTTATCCTTGCGGACGGCGAGGGCGGTGTGGATGTAGCCGTAGGGAGTGGTGAAGTCGTAGGTCTTGGCGCGCTCTTCGGTGACTTCGACGCCGTTGCAGACGAGGTCGTAGCGGCCAGCGTCCAGACCGGCGAACAGGCTGTCCCAGTCGCTCTCGACGTACTCGGGCTCGACGCCCAGCTTCTCGGCAATGGCACGGGAGACTTCGACGTCGTAGCCCACGAGGGTGTCGCTCTCATCGTGGAAGCTCCAGGGCTGCCATGCGCCTTCCAGCGCGATGACCAGCTTGCCGTTGGACTGGATGGTCTCCAGCTTGTTGGCGGCAGCAGCGGAAGCAGAAGCTGCGGTGCTGGAAGCAGTGGAGGCAGAAGTGTTGGAAGAGCAGCCAGCCAGCGAGAGAACACCGGCAGCGGCCATGACGCTCATGAGAGAAATAAAGGTTCTGCGTTTCATGGGTAATGATCCTTTCTTATTCAGTATGGGAAATTTTCTGAAGGAACTCACGGGTCCTTGCCTCTTTGGGATGGGCGAAGAACTCCTGCGAGGGGGCTTCCTCGACCACGACACCGTTTTCCATAAAGACGGTGCGGGACGAGACGTTGCGGGCAAAGCCCATCTCGTGGGTGACGACCAGCATGGTCATGCCCTCCTGTGCCAGCTGCCGCATGACGGCCAGCACCTCGCCGGTCAATTCCGGGTCGAGGGCGCTGGTGGGCTCGTCGAAATAGATGATCTCGGGGCCGGAGGCAAGAGCGCGGGCGATGGCCACGCGCTGCTGCTGACCGCCCGACAGCTGACGGGGGTAGTAGTCGGCACGGTCGGCGAGGCCGACCTTTTCCAGCATCTTCATGCCGACGGCATCGGCCTTTGCTTTGGGCATCCTCCGGGCGACGATGAGGCCCTCGGTGACGTTCTGCAGGGCCGTTTTGTTGCGGAAGAGGTTGTAGTTCTGGAAGACGAAAGCCGTCTTGCGGCGCAGCCGCGCGATGCTGGCGCGGTCGGCGTGGGCGAGGTCGAAGGTCTCACCGTCGAAGGTGAGCTGGCCTGCGTCCGCCGTCTCAAGGAAGTTGAGACAACGCAGCAGGGTGGTCTTGCCTGAGCCGGAAGGGCCGAGGATGGCCACGACGTCGCCCTTTTCCACCGTCAAATCGACGCCGCGCAGCACGTCCAGACTGCTGGTCGGCTTGGGGGCGCGGCCAAAGATGCCGGGATGGACGCCGGACTTTGCGTAAGTATGGAAGGATTTGTGGACGCCGCGTATCTCTAACATTGCCATAACAGCCACACTCCTTTCTTACTGGAAGCCGTGGGCGTTGAGCTGGCGCTCCAGCAGCCCTTGCAGCTTGGTGATGACGGTACAGAACAGCAGATACACCACAGCCACCTCACAGTAGATGGGCAGGAAGATGTAGGTGCGGGCAGCGACGCGCTGGCCGGCCATGAACAGCTCCGTTACCGTGATGTTGGAGGCCAGAGAGGTGTCCTTTACCATGCCGATGAGGGAGTTGGAGAGGGCAGGCACGGCGGTGCGCAGGGCCTGCGGCAGCACGATGCGGCGCATGATCTGCCACCAGCTCATGCCGACGCAGCAGCCGGCTTCCAGCTGGCCCTGCGGCACGCTCTCGAGTGCGCCGCGCATGGTCTCGGCGCAGTATGCGCCCTCGTTGAAGGCGAAGGCGATGACTGCCGCCGGGAAAGCGTTCAGCATGATGCCCGCACTGGGCAGGCCGTAAAAGATGATGAAAAGCTGCACCAGCAGCGGCGTGCCGCGGATGACCCAGATGTAGAACCGGGCCAGCTGGCTCAGCACCGGCACTTTGGCGTACTGCACCAGCGCCACGGCCACCGCCAGCACCATCGCCAGGGTGAACGAGACGAGGGTGAGGGGGATGGTCATGGTGAGGCCCGCCGAGAGGATGCGGGGAAGAGCCTCCCAGAGCACGCTGACGGTGCGGTTGGATAAGAGTGTTTCCAGCATGGATACTCCTTTTTCAGAAATTGAATCAACAGACAGGACAAGTGGGTGGACATATTATATACCTTAAAGCAGGGTCAAAGTCAAGAGGAAAAAATGAAAATCCTACAAAACCTACCAGAATACTATAACATGATTTGGGAATGAACGCAAATGGTTTCGAAAAATTGCATGGTATAGACGAAATGGGCGAAAAACAGGTGCTGACTTTGTGCAGAACGGCAGAGTAGTTGACGCGGCAGAAGCTTTCGGGTACAATAGAGCTGTATAAACCTGTAAAGGTACAAACAGGCCGCACGCCCCGCCAGACGGGAGCGCGGCGGATACGGAGGACAAACGTGATGAAACGTATTGGTATTCTGGGCGCTGGAACCTGGGGCATGGCCCTTGCACGGATGCTGACTGTGAGCGGGAATGATGTGCTGGTGTGGTCGGCCATCGAGAAGGAGATCGACAGCCTTTCCACCACCCGCAAGCACCCCAACCTGCCGCAGATGAAGATCCCCGACGAGCTGCGGTTCACCAAGAGCATCGAGGAAGTCTGCAAAGACAAGGACATCCTGCTGTTCGCAGTGCCGTCGGTGTTCGTCCGCTCCACGGCGGCAAAGGCCCGGCCCTATGTGGCCGACGGCCAGATCATCGTGGATGTGGCAAAGGGCATCGAGCCCGACACCCTGTACACCATGACCGAGATCCTGGCCGATGAGCTGGGCAAGGAGGGCGGCCCGAAGGGCGTGCGTCTTGTGGCCCTGTCCGGCCCCACCCACGCCGAGGAAGTGGCCATCGACCTGCCCACCACCATCGTGTCGGCCAGCAAGGATATGGAGGCCGCTGCCTATGTGCAGGAGGTCTTCACCAACAATGTCATGCGCGTCTACACCAACGAGGACATCAAGGGTGTAGAGCTGAGCGGCGCCATGAAGAATGTCATCGCGCTGGGCGTCGGCATCTCCACCGGCCTCGGCTACGGCGATAATGCCCGCGCTGCCCTCATCACCCGCGGCATCGCCGAGATCGCCCGTCTGGGCGTGACGATGGGCTGCAATGTCCACACGTTCGCAGGTCTGGCCGGCATCGGCGACCTCATCGTGACTGCCACCAGTATGCACAGCCGCAACAACCGCGCCGGTATCCTCATCGGCAAGGGCGAGACCCCGGAAAATGCCGTCAAGGAAGTCGGCATGGTGGTCGAGGGCATGAACGCCCTGCCCGCTGCGCTGGAACTGGCCGAGCGGTATCAGGTGGAAATGCCCATCGTCCAGACCGTCAACGCCATCGTCAACAAGGGCATGGGTGCGGCAGAGGCTGTCAAGTCCCTGATGGAGCGCGGCCTGAAGAACGAGCTGCCGCAGGGCTACGAAAAATAAACGAAAAGGGGCGGTATCATGCCTTCTACCTACGCACACCGCCGCTTTGGCGCGGATGTTCTGGCCCTGCTGCCGGACGGTCTGCGCGCGACGCTGGAACAGCATCGGGAGCTTTACGACATAGGTCTCCATGGGCCAGACCTGATGTTTTATTACAAGGCCCTGCAGTCGAACCCGGTGAACCGTCTGGGCAACGCCATGCACGAGCAGAAGGGCGAGGTGTTTTTCACCCGTGCCCGCACCGTGGTGGAAAATGCAACGGATAAAGATGCTGCTCTGGCCTATGCGCTGGGCTTTGTCTGCCACTTCGCGCTGGACAGCACCTGTCACCCTTATGTGGAGGCCTATGTCCGGGAGAGCGGTGTGGGCCACTGCGAGATCGAGACGGAGTTTGACAACGCCCTGATGCGGAAAGACGGCCTCGACCCCATAAAGTTCTTCACGGCCAGCCACATCAAGCCCAGCCGGGAGCGGGCCGAGGTCATCGCGCCCTTCTACGAGGGCGTCACGGTGGACGAGACGCTGGCGGCGATGAAGGGGATGATAACGGTGCATCATCTTTTGCAGGCGGCGAACCCCGTCAAGCGCTGGGTGGTGCTGACCGGGATGCGCGTCGCGGGCAAGTATGAGTTCATGCACGGCCTTGTGGCGAATCCGCAGCCGAACCCCAAATGCGTCCAGAGCAGCCAGAAGCTCGAAGAGCTGTATAAAACGGCTGTGCCACTGGCGGTAAGGCTCATCGAAGAGTATGCAGAGAACAAGCCGCTGGGGGCGGAGTATCAGCATACGTTTGGGGAGAACTGAGAGGAGCACCGGATGGAAAAAAGCGGCAAATTCCGCCTGACGAGCTTGGAGCGGAACTGGATCCTGTACGACGTGGGCAACTCGGCCTTTGTGCTGATGGTGGCCACCCTTATCCCCATTTTCTTCAATGCGCTGGCGGCAGCCGGGGGCCTGAGCTCGGTGGAGTATCTGGCTTACTGGGGCTATGCCAGCTCGGCTGTGACCATCATCACGGCTGTTTTGAGCCCGATTTTGGGAACAGTGGCCGACACGAAGGGTTTCAAGAAGCCTATCTTCATACTCTGCGTCTTCGTGGGCATCGTGGGCTGCTGCGCCATGGGCGCGGTGTCGGCGTGGCTGCCGTTTCTGGTCATCTTCGTCATCGCGAAGGTGGGCTTTTCGGGCAGCCTAGTGTTCTACGACTCGATGCTCAGCGACGTGACCACTCCCGATCGGATGGACGAAGTGTCCAGCCGGGGCTATGCGTGGGGATACATCGGCAGCTGCGTACCCTTCGTGGTCTGCCTCGGCCTTGTGCTGGGGGCGGGGAGCATCGGCATCAGCCAGATGACGGCGCTGAATCTGGCACTCCTGCTGACGGCGGCGTGGTGGCTGCTCACGACCCTGCCGCTGCTGAAAAGTTATAAACAGCTCTACTATGTGGAGGTGGAAAAGCACGCTGTCCGGCAGAGTTTTGCCCGCATCGGCCACACCCTGCGGCATCTGCCGGAGGATAAGCAGGTGTTCTGGTTTTTGCTGGCGTTCTTCTGCTACATCGACGGCGTGTACACCATTATCGACATGGCGACGGCCTACGGCACGGCGCTGGGTCTGGATACCACCGGCCTTTTGCTGGCACTTCTTGTGACCCAGATCGTGGCGTTCCCGTCGGCCCTCATCTTTGGGCGGCTGTCAAACAAGTACCCCTCGGCAAAGCTCATCCCGGTGTGCATCGCGGCTTACGCGGGCATCGCGGTGTTTGCGTTTTTCCTGACCCGGCAGTGGCAGTTCTGGGTGCTGGCCGTCATCGTAGGCATGTTCCAGGGCGGCGTGCAGGCGCTCAGCCGCTCCCACTTTGCAAAGATCATCCCGCCGGAAAAGTCGGGCGAATACTTTGGCCTCTTCGACATCTGCGGCAAGGGCGCGTCCTTCCTCGGCACCATGATCGTCAGCGTGGGAAGCCAGCTCACCGGCAGCGCCAATGTGGGTGTCGGCTCCCTCATCGTGCTGTTCATCGTGGGATTCGTGCTGTTCAGGGTGTCGTGCCGTCAGGGTGAGACGGCATAACAAACGATCATAAAAATCGGAAACGGAGAGAGCTGTCCTGTACGGCTCTCTTTTTATTGTGTTTTTCAAAAATAGTGCCTATCAAAACGGCATAGTTGCGATATGCAGCTTGCGGAGGGGGCTTGTGCATTCAAAACGCAGACTGTTGTATTTTGTGTAAAACGCAGAAAAGCCGGGCGATTTTTTATGCAGAAAGCCGCCACAAAAATACTAAAACCTCTTGACAAATATAATGGGGGGGGGGGGTATAATGACTCAGAACAGAGGTTTGCCTTACGCCCGGAAGGAAGAAAATGCGAGCGGGGAAAGACCTCTAAAGCAATGTGGAGGTTTTTAATTATGAGACTGGATATGATTTCCCGCCGCCGTTTCCTCAAGAGCGCTGGTGCTGCGGCTCTGGCTGTTGCCGCAGCAGGTGTGCTGGCAGGCTGTGATGGCGGCGACAGCAGCAGTAAGGTTCCCGGTACTGATACTCCTAATGTGCCTGAAGTGACGAGCAAGCAGGTCAAAATTATCTTTGCCGATGTTGACAATGGCGGCGCAGGCATTGGAAATGGCGGCGATTATTATGAGCATCCTGTTCTGAAGGATGCCACCGTCGTTGACCCGACGACGATTCCGGTGGATAAGTTCCCCGAGGGCTATGACTTGGCCGATGCAACTCCCGTTGAAATCATCGACAACGGCAACATGGTGTTTGCTAAGGTTCCGGTGAAGAAGGGTACGCAGACTCCGCTGACTGAGGAAGTGGAAATCAGCCTGATGGATATGACGAAGCCTACTCAGCCGGCTACTATTAAGACCACAGCAACGATTCAGAAGGGTGCGACCACTGTTATGCCTAAGCAGATCAAGATGCCGGAGGGCTATGAGTTTTACGGAAACTACAAGATGGATCAGCCCTTTGAGCTGACCATGACATTCGTGGTTAAGAAGATCGGCAGCTAAATATTTTTGGTATTCTTCCATACAATATCTACAGAGGCTTCCCCTTTGAGGGGAGGCCTTTTTGCGTCCGGGGAGTTATGATTCACAAACCATTCATTGTGTTTTGGCGGGCAGGATGATACAATAGAATCAAAATCCAAAAAATATAAAGGAGCAAGACCATGAAACAATATCCCGGCTACACCCTCGTCAAGCGCGAGGACTGCCCCGAACAGCACGGGACGCTGACTGTGCTGACCCATGACGTCAGCGGGGCGGCTGTCCTGCTGGTGGAAAACGACGACGACAACAAGGCCTTCGGCATCGGCTTCGGCACCTTCCCCTCCGACGACACCGGCGTGTTCCACATCCTCGAGCACTCGGTGCTGGCAGGCAGCGAGAAGTACCCGGTGAAGTCGCCGTTTTTGCAGCTGCTCAAGAGCAGCATGGCGTCCTTCCTGAACGCCATGACCTTCCCGGACAAGACGGTGTATCCCTTCGCTACCCCCAACGAGACGGACTTCAAGAACCTGATGGACGTCTATCTCAACGCGGTGTTCTGCCCGCTGGCCATGGTGGACAAGGGCGTGTTCGAGCAGGAGGGCTGGCACCGGGACGAAGACGGCACGGTGAGCGGCGTCGTCTACAACGAGATGCAGGGGGCGCTGGCGACGCCGGACGCACAGCTGCAGAACGCTCTGAGCCGGGCAATGTTCCCGGATACGGCTTACGGCTTCGTCTCCGGCGGCGACCCGGCGTCCATTCCGGCGCTGACCTATGAGAAGTATGTGCGGGTCTACCGCCGCCACTACAGCGCCGACAACTGCTGCATCACCCTCTACGGCAAGATGGACATGGCCGAGAAGCTGGCCTTCCTCGACGAGCAGTATCTGAGCCGTATGCCCAAGAGCGCCAGCCGCCCCCGCCTGACGGTGCAGGACGAGCAGGCCGGTGCGAAGCGGAATATCCCGTACTATACCGAGAAGCCGGAGCCGGACGAGGCTCAGTGTGCGCTGGCGTGGTACACCGGTGCGTTCAGCGACCGGGAGCGCCAGCTGGGCGTGGAGATCCTGCTGGACGCCCTGCTGGGGACGAACCAGGCGCCTCTGAAAGCCGCCCTGCTGGAAGAAAAACTGGGCGCGGACATCGACGTGGGCTTCGATGACAGCACGCTGCAGCCGACCTTGGAGCTTGTGCTCCGGGGCGCGACGGAAGAGTCGGCGGGCAAGTTTGCCGCCGCTGTGCGGAAGGCCGTGGACGGCATCCTCGAGAAGGGCATCCCCGAGGAGCTGCTGATGGCAAGCCTCAACTCCACCGAGTTCGCTTCCCTTGAGCGGCCGGGCAGCATCCCGGACGGTGTGCTGGACGCCATCAATGCATCTGCCGGATGGCTCCACACCGGCGACCCGGCCCTGCTGCTCCACACGAACGCTCTGTTCGCTTCCCTGCGGGAGAAGCCGGAACAGGGCTGGTTCAATGAGCTGCTGCGGGAGCTGTTCGCGCCTGCGCCGGTGGAGATCATCCAGGTGCCGACCCTGCCCAGGAAAGAGGAAGAGGGGCGCGCCGCCCGCACCGACGGCAAGCTGGTGCTGGACCATCCGCTGACAGCCGCCGACCTCGGCGAGGGCAAAAAGCAGACCCCGGGCAGCAAGGAGCTGCTGGCGGGTGCAGAACTGCTGCACCACCCCTCGGCAGGCAATACCTACCTGTACCTTTACTATGATCTGGGCGGCATGGCACCGGAAGACATGTCCTGCCTGCAGCTGCTCACGGATGTCATGGATGAGCTGGACACCGAAAAGCACACGGCCCGGGAGCTGAACACTCTGCGGAACACCTGGCTGGGAAGCAGTGGTGCGTGGATGGACTGCTGGACGGGACAGCAGGAAGGCAGGCCCTGCCACGCCAAGCTCACCGTGGGGATGAGCATGCTGGAACGCAGCCTCGAAAAGGCTGTGGAGCTGGGCAGTGAGTGGCTGTATGAGACAAAGTTCAGCGGCCCGCAGGCCGAAGCTGCGATGGAGCGGGTGGCAAGCCAGCAGAAGCTGCTCATGGAGCAGAAGTTCCTGCGGGAGGGCCACGCCTTCGCCGCCATGCGGGCGGCGGCACATTTCTCGGTGGAATCCGCACTGAGTGAGCGCTGCAACGGCGTGAGCTACTACCACTATCTCTGTGAGCTGCTGGAAAAGGCCGACTGGACCGCTCTGGGCAAAAAGATGGAAGGGCTGTGGAAAAGCGTGCTGAAAAAGAACGCCCTGACTGTCAGCCTCCACGGCAGCGACGCGGCGCTGGATACCCTGAAAAAGCTTCTGCCGGGCAGTGCCTTCGCGGCAGAAAAGCGCGGCGAGGCAAAGCCCTGCACGGAGGAGCTGACAGCTCCGGTGAACGAGGCCTTCATCATCGACGGCGGCGTGAACTACGATGTGCTGGTCTGGCCTATGGAGCGGCGGCTGGAGCGGAAGGTGCTGGCCCGGGTGATGAGCTACGAGTATCTGTGGCACAACATCCGCGAGGTGGGCGGCGCGTATGGCACCGGCATGGTGACCCAGAACGACGGCACCGAATATCTCTACACCTACCGCGACCCGCACCTGAAAGAAAGCTATGAGACTTTCGCAAAGGGGCCGGCAGAACTGGCAGGCCGCGACTACACCGAGAAGGACATGAACGAGTTCATCGTGGGCGCGGCAGCAAAGCTGGATACCCCGCGCAAGCCCCGGGAAGAGGCTGCGTCTACCGACTGCAAATATTTCTGCGGCATCACCGACGAGATGACTGCCGCCGAGCGCAAGAGCCTGTGCAGTGTGGATGCTGCCGCCCTCAAGGCCGAGGCGGCGGACCTGTCGGCCCGGATGGAGAAGGGCGTGAGGGTGGTCTTCGGCAGTAAGGAGGCTGTGGAAGCCGCAAAGGAGCTGTTTGACCGGGTGGAGACCCTGTAAAAATACGCAGAGAGTCTCCCGGAGACTTTGCGCAGAAAATTGAGTGAAAGATCCCCTGTCCGTGGAAAAGAACACAGGCAGGGGATTTTTGCTGCTTTGAAATATTACTTATGGGATAAAATATATAGTAAAATACAAATCTGAGGGCAAAAAGTATGGACTCCTGCGGCGGAGAAAAGCGTGGTATCCTTTTGCCAGCGACAGAACGAAAGGAAGTGAGAACACAGGATGGGGCAGGAAAAGCAGGCTGCGGCCAAGGGACAGGAAAGTCTCCGGAAAGCCACCGACACCCTGAGCACCATGCTGGCGCAGGAGGTGAAAGATCTGAACGCCCGCCAGCGCGCGGCCCGCAGAGAGAACAGCACCGACCCCGGCATCATGAAGGGACTGAAAGAAGCGACTGCCGTGCTGAAGGATCTGGCGGGCGTGTCGAAGACCCTGAACGACCAGGGCGTGGACGCAGAAGGGCGGGAATGCGGTGTGGTGCTGCTGCCGCCGGTGGAGGATGTATGACGACAGAAAACAAGAATGCGGGCGTCGTGTGGAGGCCTCAGCCGAGGCAGATGGAATTTATGCGGAGGCCGGAGCCGGAAGCTCTTTACGGCGGCGCGGCAGGCGGCGGTAAGAGCGACGCCCTCGTCATCGAGGCGCTGCGGCAGGTACATATCCCGCACTACCGGGCGCTCATCCTCCGCAAGACCTATCCGCAGCTTTCCGACCTCGTGGACAAGAGTCAAAGCTATTACCGCCGGGCCTTTCCGGAGGCGCAGTACAACGCCACGAGCCATGTATGGGTCTTCCCCAGCGGGGCAAAAATTTACTTCGGCTCGATGCAGTACACCAAGGACCGGACGAACTATCAGGGCAAAGCCTTCGATTTCATCGGGTTCGACGAGCTGACCCACTTCGAGTGGGAGGAGTACAGCTACATGATGAGCCGCAACCGCCCCACCGGCCCCGGCACCCGGGTGTATCTGCGGGCCACCACCAACCCCGGCGGGGTGGGCCACGGCTGGGTGAAGGCGCGGTTCATCACGCCCGCCCCGCCCGGCACCCCCATCGTGGAGGAATACCCGGTGCGGATGCCGGACGGCACCGAAAAGGTGCTGCGGCGGGCGCGGGGGTTCATCCCGTCCAGCATCTTCGATAACCCAGCCCTTCTGGAAAATGACCCGGACTATCTGGCCAGCCTCGCGGCCATGCCGGAGGCCGAAAAGCAGGCGCTGCTCTACGGCAGCTGGGACAGCTTTTCGGGGCAGGTGTTCACCGAGTGGCGGAACGACCCGAACCACTACGAAGACCAGCGCTGGACCCACGTCATCGCGCCGTTCACCATCCCGAAGCACTGGAAGATCTACCGGGGCTACGATTTCGGCTTTTCGAAGCCGTTCTCGGTGGGGTGGTACGCGACGGACGAGGAAGGGCGGCTCTACCGCATCAAGGAGCTGTACGGCTGCACCGGACGCCCCAACGAGGGTCTGCGCATCGACCCGGTGGAGCAGGCACGGCGGATCCGGGAGGCCGAGCAGAACGACCCGGTGCTCCGGGGCAGAGTCATTCAGGGCATCGCCGATCCGGCCATCTTCGACGAGAGCCGGGGCGAGAGCATCGCCGCCATGATGGAGCGGGGGCCGAACTTTCTGCACTGGATGCCCGGCGACCACACCCGTCTGGCGGGCAAGATGCAGATGCACTACCGGCTGAATTTTGACGGCGAGGGCAGGCCGATGCTGCAGGTGTTCAATACCTGCAAGCACTTCATCCGCACCATCCCGAACCTCGTGTACGACGAGAGCAATGTGGAGGACATCGACACCCGGCAGGAAGACCACATCTACGATGAGTGCCGCTATGTGCTGATGGAAAATCCCATCTCGCCGCCCCGGCATACATCGGCCCCGCCGGTGCTGGATGACCCGCTGGAGCTGCATCGGAAGGCGAAGTTTTATCGGATATAGAGCCACTGGCGTGACGGGCAGCGCTGAGCTGGATGAACAAAGCCCGACAGAACGGAAACGACAGCGCCCTGCAACAGAGGGCAGGAAGGAGAAAAACTATGGATGAAGCAACAAAACTGCCCATCGGGCCGGAAGAGGTGGCTGAGGCTGCACAGATCTTGCAGCGGTACAAGGCGGGCAAGGCCGCGCTGGACAAGCGCTTGGTGGACAACGAACTGTGGTTCCGGATGGGACACTGGAAGAACTGCCAGAACCCCATGATGGAGGGCAAGCCCCAGCCGTCCAGCGGCTGGCTGTTCAACTCCATCGCCAACAAGCATGCCGACGCGATGGACAACTACCCCAGTCCCAACGTCCTGCCCCGTGCCGAGGACGACGAGGCAGCGGCACAGGCGCTTTCCAGCGTGCTGCCCGTGGTGCTGGAACAGGCGGACTATGAGCAGGTGTACAGCGATACCTGGTGGCGCAAGCTCAAGCAGGGGACCGGCGTCAAGGGCGTGTTCTGGGATCCGGAGCAGCGGGGCGGTGTGGGCGAGATCGCCATCCGGCCCATGAACCTGCTGATGCTCTACTGGGAGCCGGGCGTGGAGGATATTCAGGAGTCGCCCCACTTTTTCTCGCTGAGTCTGGCCGACACGGCTCAGCTGGAAAGCCGCTGGCCCCAGCTGGCCGGACACACCGCCAGCGTGCTGGACGTGCCGCATTACATCCACGACGGCGGCCTTGATACCAGCGACAAGAGCGTCGTGGTGGACTGGTACTACAAAAAGCTTTCCCCCGAGGGCAGGAGCGTCCTGCACTACTGCAAGTTCTGCAATGGCGTGGTGCTCTACGCCAGCGAGAACGACCCGGCGCTGGCCGAAAGAGGCTTCTACGACCACGGCAGGTATCCCTTTGTGTTCGACGCGCTGTTCATGGAAGAGGACAGCCCGGCGGGCTTCGGGTACATCGACGTGATGAAGGAGTGCCAGACCGCCATCGACAAGATGAACCACGCCATGGACGAGAACGTCCTGCTCTCGTCCCGCCAGCGGTATGTGCTGAGCGACACGGCGGGCGTCAATGAGGAAGAGCTGACCGACCTGTCGCGGGACATCATCCATGTGGTGGGGCGGCTGAACGACGACAGCTTCCGGCCGTTGCAGACGGCGGGTCTGCAGGGCAACAGCCTGAGCTACCGCAACAGCCGCATCGAGGAGCTGAAGGAGATCAGCGGAAACCGCGACATGACCCAGGGCGGCACCGCAGGCGGCGTGACGGCAGCTTCGGCCATCGCGGCCTTGCAGGAGGCGGGCTCGAAGCTCAGCCGTGATATGCTCAAGAGCGCTTACAGGGCATTTGCCAAAGAGTGCTACCTTATCATCGAGCTGATGAGGCAGTTCTACGACGAGGAGCGCATCTTCCGCATCACCGGCAAGAGCGGCGAGAGCGAGTTTGTCCGCTTTTCGGGCCAGGTGCTCCGCGCCCAGCCTGCAAGAGTCGTGGGCGGCGTGGAGCTGGGCAGTCATGAGCCGGTGTTCGACATCGTGGTGAGCGCGGAGAAAAAGTCCACCTTCTCCCGCCTGTCCCAGAACGAGACGGCCAAGGAGTGCTATCAGCTGGGCTTTTTCGCCCCGGCCAACGCCGACGCCGCGCTGGCGGCGCTGGAAATGATGGACTTTGAGGGCATCGAAAAGGTGCGCCAGCGGGTGCGTCAGAACGGCACCCTCGCCCAGCAGCTGGCCCGGATGCAGGCCCAGATGGCCCAGCTGACGGGTCTGCTGGAAGTGCAGAAAAAGTCCGAAGCCCCCAAGCTCAGCGGCCCGGCACAGGAGCTGAGCACGGCTGCGATGGCGAGGGCGATGAAGACGCAGAAAGGAGAAATGAGATGATAAAAGTAAACTACACCGAGCTGGACGGCCCGGCAGGCCCCACCTGCCGGCTGGAAGCTTCGGGCCACGCGGGCTATGCCCCCGCCGGGCAGGACATCGTGTGTGCGGGGGCCAGCACCCTGATGCAGACGCTCTGCGCCCTGCTGGCGGGCGAG
>ERZ791821.39-NODE-39-length-131321-cov-10.833590_pt1 | contig 131321 bp, 139 predicted proteins | sample MGYA00510300_ERZ791821 | MGnify/ENA primary metagenome ERZ791821 (study PRJEB30046, sample SAMN00792034) | human gut metagenome | study: EMG produced TPA metagenomics assembly of the A metagenome-wide association study of gut microbiota in type 2... | reverse complement strand
ACTCAACTCAACTCAACTCAACTCAACTCAACTCAACTCAACTCAACTCAACTCAACTCAACTCAACTCAACTCAACTCACGCTGATTATGTAGATCAACGTTTTTTTGTCAAGCCATTTTATAAGGGATTTCTAGCCTTTTTTGCTGGAAATCTCTTTTTTAATGCCATTTTCTTCGCTTCAGCAAAGGAGGTGGCATAGTGGAAACCGACAACCAACGATTCAATGCCACCGTGCAGCCCAATTCTGCCTTTTTAGCTGAACTCAAAGAAAAGCTGCCCGAATTCTTTACGCGGGATAATTCTTTTGATCTGGAAAAATTCCAAGCGGCTTTAAAAGAAAAGAACGTTTCAGAACTGAGCGAAGGCTATCAGCTGAACTTTATCGGTAAGGACTATGCTCGCCGTCAAGCAGGTGAAATGCCAACTACAGTGATCGTTCCTGATGAAGACCAAAATAACGGCGCGGGCAAGAACAGCCAAAATCTCTTTTTCACTGGCGATAATCTTGAGGTGCTGCGTCATCTGCAAAACAACTATCAGAACAAGATTGACGTTATTTATATTGATCCGCCTTATAACACTGGCAGCGATGGCTTCGTCTACCCTGACAGCTTTGAATATTCTGATGACAAGCTTAAAGAAATGTTTGGCATGAATGATGATCAAGTTGCTCGATTAAAGAGTATTCAAGGCAAGGCAAGTCATTCCGCCTGGCTGACATTTATGTATCCAAGATTGGCACTAGCAAAAAGACTATTAGCAAATGATGGTGTTATCTTTATTTCAATTGATGATAATGAATACAGAAACTTAATGGAAATTATGGCTGCCATTTACGGTGAAAATAACTACATTACTACATTCGTGTGGGAAAAGAAAAAAAAGCCATCATTTTTGAACGGAAACGTAGGACAAAAATTTGAATACATTTTATGTTATTCCAAAAATAGAAAATATACTCACTCATTCTCAGTAGAAAAAACTACTACGGGCAAGAAATATCCATTTAATAATGCTGGAAATTCAGAATCTGTTATCGAATTTCCACCCCATTCCGTAGAATTTATTAAGATTAAAAACGAAACCATCCTTCCTCAAGATATGTCTAGCGGAAATATCAAAACGAAATTGCTAACGCCGGTAAAAATAGTAGATGGATTTAATGAAAATACTTTTAAGCTATTAGGCGAGTGGCGTTATTCTCAAGATAAGACAATAGAGCTAGTACAAAATGGTTCTCAAATAACTATTAGTGGTATACCTTTTAGGCCAAATCTTGTAAAAAAAGGCGGAGAAGTTAAGATAATGCACAATTTGCTTACATTAAATAACTACCCTGTCGGATCTAATGAAGATGCTACTAAAGAATTAATGAAACTATTTGGTGAAAATTTGTTTGATTTTAATAAGCCAAGTAGCTTATTAAAAATACTAATTAACAGTTACACTTATGCCAATAAAAATTCAACCATCCTTGATTTCTTTGCTGGTTCTTCCACCACTGCTGATGCCGTCATGCAGCTTAATGCCGAAGATGGCGGACACCGTAAGTTCATCATGGTGCAGCTGCCCGAAAAAACCTACCATACCAACAGTGACGGTTCTGAAGTGCCGACTAAAGGTGGTAAGGCCGCCTATGAAGCAGGTTTCCGCTCCATTGATGAAATCTCCCGTGAACGCATCCGGCGAGCTGCTGCCAAGATCAAAGCCGACAACGAACTGACCCTGCCAGCTGATTTCGATGGCAGCTTCAAGCACTATCGCGTTGTCAAGCCTAGCCGCATGACGCTGGATCGGATTGAAGAATTTAAACCTGAAACCGATGAACTGGTGCTGGATACCGTCAACTCATTCTCCAGTCAGACTTTAGGCGTGGCCGGCAATGCCAGTGGCGAACAGACGGTTTTGGCAACGTGGCTGGCTAAAGATGGCTATCCATTTGATGTTGACGTCCAAAAAATCGACCTGGCCGGCTATCAAGGCAATCTGATCGAAAACAATCGCCTCTACTTAATTCGTGAAAACTGGAACAGCCAGAGCACTGAAAAACTGTTGAATCTGCTGGGTACGCATGCATTAAACCTGCAGGCCGTCGTAATTTTTGGCTACTCGTTTAATCTGAACGACCTCCGTGAACTGGAAAACGGCTTAAAGCAGCTTGATGGCAACGTCAGCTTGATCAAGAGGTACTAACATGAAGATTCAACTTGAAACCCTACCTCACCAAACCGCGGCACTGAAAGCCATCGACCAGGCCTTCCCGGGAATGGATACGTATGCGAACGATCCGGATGCCAACTACATCTACGCTAATCCGCTGGTCAAATACCGCTATCAGGAAAGAGCCAATATTGACGTCAAAATGGAGACTGGGACCGGGAAAACCTTTGTCTACACGCGCTTGATGTACGAGCTGCATCAAAAATACGGCCTTTTCAAGTTTGTGATTGCCGTCCCCAGCCCCAGCATCAAAGAAGGAACCAAAAGCTTTATCACCAGCGACTATGCCAAGCAGTACTTCAGCCAGTTCTTTGAAAATACGCAGGTGCAGCTAAACGTCATCAATGCTGGTGACTTCAAGGCCAAGTCGGGGCGGCGCAACTTCCCGGCCCAGCTGATGGAATTTGTCGAAAGCACGCGGCAAAATGCCAACCAAATTCAAGTCCTGCTGATCAACGCCGGCATGCTGCACTCCAAGTCAATGCACCGCGACGACTATGATCAAACGCTTTTAGGCGGCGAGACATCCCCCGTCAAAGCAATTGCCGCCACCCGCCCCATTGTAATTATCGATGAGCCGCACCGTTTCCCCCACGGCAAGAAGTTTTATGCTGACATTGAGGAACTAAAGCCGCAGCTGATCTATCGTTTTGGGGCCACTTTTCCTGAGATTACAACGGGACGCGGCAAAAACAAGACTACCAAAATTGATTATTATCGGGACCGGCCGCAATATGATCTCAACGCCATTGACAGCTTCAATCAAGGACTGGTTAAGGGCATTGACGTTGACTATCCAGACATGTCTGAGCAGCAGGCCAGCGCTCGTTATCAAGTCAAGGCCGCTAAACCTAAGGAACTGATTCTGACGCGCAACGGCAAGGAGCACCGGATTGGCATTGGCGAGAATCTAGCAGACATCGACCCAGGCTTTGCCGGTAACATCACCTATGAAGGCGGCACTGACCGTGAACTTTCCAACGGGCTGGCACTGGATAAGGACATGGAACTGATTCCCGGCACGTTTGCGGAATCATATCAAGATCAGATTCTCAATCAGGCCCTGGAATACCATTTTGCAGCTGAACAGCAGAACTTTTTACGCCCAGAATCTGAAGCCAACGCTCCCCGCATCAAAACATTGTCATTATTCTTTATCGACAGTATCAGCAGTCTGCGGGGCGAAAACAACAGCAAGGGCTGGCTGGCCACGCACTTTGAAAAGCTGCTCAAAGCCAAGCTGGTCAAACTGATTGACAAATATGACCTGGCCCTCAACGATCGCGAGCGCCAGTATCATGACTTTCTGCAGGCGACCCTGGCCAGCCTGCAGTCAGAGCATCAAGACGTTTACGCCGGCTACTTCAGTGAAGATCGCAACAGTTCTGATGATGACATTCAAGCCGAAGTCGACGATATCTTGAAAAACAAGGAAAAACTGCTGAGCTTCAAGGATGAGCAAGGCAACTGGCTGACCCGCCGCTTCTTATTCTCCAAGTGGACGCTGCGAGAAGGATGGGACAATCCCAACGTCTTTGTAATTGCCAAGCTGCGTACCTCGGGATCTGACATCAGCAAGATTCAAGAAGTTGGTCGGGGCTTGCGGCTGCCAGTTGATGAAACCGGCCATCGCCTAACGCAGGATGAATGGCCCAGCCGCCTTTCATTTTTGATTGGCTATGACGAAAAAGACTTCGCGGCCAAGCTGGTTGGCGAGATCAACACGGATACGCCAATCAAGCTGAATCATGAACGACTATCAGACGAAATGGTCGAACTGATCGTCAAGGCTAAGCAGCAGGCCAATCCAAAGCTGGATCCAAAGTCAACCGCTAATGAAATCGTCAATAATCTGGGGCAGCATGAAGTCATCGATTTTAATCGCAACTTTAAAGCCAAAGTGGCGCTGAATGGCAAAACCATGTCGGGCTATGAGGCTTTCCTGCAGCTCTACCCTGAAATCGAGCATCAGACTATGGTAGCCAAGGATCGTGTCCGCAACCTCAAAAAGCGGCACGCCAGCACCAAGGTCAAGCTGCGCAAGGAAAACTGGAATCAACTCAAGGATCTTTGGCAGCAGCTTTCAAAACGGCAGATGGTCAAATTTGACGATTCGATCAATCAGCTGGCAGAAGACGTGGCTCGCAACGTGTTCTGCGACCCTGACAAGAAAATCTTCGTCCTCGATCAGCCGCAGATCATTCATCAAACCATCAGTACCAATGCAGAAGGCGCCAAACTGCAAGAAACGCAGCAGGATTACCGCGCGGCCTATCGCACCATGAAGTATGGCAGTTTTCTTAAACAGCTTACTTTGCAGACTGATCTGCCAGTTCCCCTGCTCCATCGCTTAATGACCAATACCATGCGTGACCAGCTGAGCAACGATCCCAACTACATCAATGAAAAGACGCTCAATAACCTAATCAAGACGTTCAATCGCAACTTCAACGAACGGATTCGGACACAGTATTCTTACGTTCCCCTAAAGTTTTCGGCGTCAACTTCAATCTATGATGCTCAAAAACAAGAATTCGTTGACGAGCTGCCGGCTGATCTGCTGGGCGTCTACTCAGCCGATGCCGTTGCTGATCCCAAATACCTTTATGATCGGCCGCCACTGCGCTATGACAGTACCGATCCCGAACTGATGATTCTTAGGCGAACCTACAGTAATCAGATTACCGTCTTTGGCAAGCTGCCGAAAAAAGCCATTAAGATTCCGCGCTTTGACAACGGAACCACAACCCCCGACTTCATTTTCAAGATCGATCAGGCAGACGGCCAAACCGTTTATGCCGTGATCGAGACTAAGGCTGAGAATATGCGGCTGGGCGATGAGGAGATTCGCGTCATTCAGCAAAAGTACTTTGACCAGCTCCGCGAATCAGGCGTTTATTATCGCATGGCCACCAGCGAAGATGAGGTTCATGAACTAATCAGAAAAATTGAAAACAAGGAGATTTCAACCGATGACGTCACTCATTGATCTAGAAAAAGCCGGCAAGATCGAAAAGACCGGCGCTACCATCAAGCTGCCAACCAGGCTTAACAATCTGGGCACCGAGAATATGGATGTCTATCGCATTCCGCTTAAGTATCTGTACTACAACGACAAAAACGGCCGCATCTCAACGGCAATTGCCGGATACCACGATGAACTCAATCCAGTCAACGATACGGTTGATCCAGCCTATAACGATTTCGTAGCCAAGCTGATTGAACAAAACAATCCAGCCGCTTTAAAACGAACCCAAAAATCGATCCAAGAATCTGGGCAGCGCATCTGCGGCTATGTACTTGAAGATGGTCGGATCGTTGATGGCAACCGACGCTACACTGCCTTGCGCAACCTGCAAAAGGCGACCGGTAAAACCTACTACTTTGAAGCGGTAATTTTGCCTTTCTCATATGATAACCAAACTGATCGCTCCAAGATCAAGAAACTCGAGCTGGCAATTCAGATGGGCGTCGAAAAGCGCGAAGACTATGATCCAGTTGACCTAGCCGTTGATATCTACCAAACCACAACCGGCGATGATGCCATGATGACACTGGCCGATTATGTCAACGTTGCCAATATGAAGAAAAAAGAAGCCGAACGATACTATCAAGGTGCCGTTTACATGCGGAAATTTCTTAAGTTTATCGGTGCCGATGAAAACAACTATAACCTCATCAAAGAAAATCAAATCTGGTCGCCATTTTATGAAATGGGAAAATCACTGGCCAATAATTTCGGTGATGATGCCGACTCACAGGTTCAAAAGAATGAAACCATGCATTCATACTTTGGCTTGATTTTACATGACCTTCATGTTGGGGTAAGCGGCACGCCAGCGCGAACTCATATGCGCGATTTCACCCAAAATATCGTTAAATCGCCTAATCTAAACGAATTCAACGATGAAGTCAGCGATGCCGTCGAAGATCTGGCCGATACGCTGCAAGAATCGCCAATCAACGATACTACTGATTTGATGACTCAGCTGACTGAAGCCAACGACAACATCAGTGAGTTCGGTGATACCTATGACACCTATATGCGGGATGCCAAAAACGGTGAATCAGTTGAAAAATTCATCAAGAGCATCAAAGATTCCGTTAAATACTATGAAGATTTGAACAATAATGGCGGTTTGGCCGGCACCTTACGCTATGGTGAGATTAGTAGCGAGCAAATTAAAGAGCTGCAAGACTACATGCGTCACCTAAATATTTTAAGCAAGGAGCTTTTCAATAAGTATGCTGAGGAAAGATAATCCCGCTATCATCAAAAACGAACAAGGCCAGTTTCAATTAATTGATGATCCCAGCCACACTTTGGAAACTCTACCAGCCAAGCGAGCACTGCAGGTTCTGGCTCCCTACTTTGCTGATCCTGAAAAAAGAATCTTTAAAACTGACCTAACCTATGTCAGCCTACTTGCCTTGATCCAAAAGCTGAATCATCGTCTTCAGCGTAAAGGCTTGCCGGAAGTTATCGTCAGTTCTCAGGTTGATCAGTATATCCAGGCCAAGCAGTACCACATCAAGGAACAAAGCGAAGCCGGTCTGACCATTAAAAATCGGGATTCGCGCTGGCAGCCGGAATTTAACGCGTTTAAAAAAATCGTTGCCCAAGAGATCGCGCGACCGCTCAAGCCTGAACAGGAACGGGCTAGCTTCTTTTTAGCAATGATGAAAAAAGCAGCTAACTTCTCAGTTCCTGGCGCTGGCAAAACAGCCATGATGTATGGTACGTTTGCCTATCTTTCCAGTCCCGCGATCAATCAAGTCGATAGGCTGCTGGTGGTCTCGCCATTAAACGCTTTTGCGGCTTGGCGTACTGAATTTACTGCCGTTTTTGGCGCCAAAAGAAAACTGCATTATCTGAACCTGCGTGATCCACGACTGGTTAACGATCAAGGAGCCATCAAACGATCCTGGCCGCGCGCCGATGTAATCACGATCAACTATGAATCGTTAAAGGGTAATCTGCGCGTCATCAATGAGCTGTTGGATTCCAGGACCATGCTGGTTTTCGATGAGGTTCACCGCATTAAGGGGATCAATGGTCAAAGAGCTAGGGCTGCCTTGCATTTGAATCAGGCTCCCTATTATCGCTACGTCTTGACGGGGACGCCGATTCCAAATGGTTTTCGCGACGTCTATAATTTCCTGCATTTAATGTATCCGGATGAATATAAATCATTTTTTAACTGGAGCGTCAATGACCTTGAACGTATCGACTCCGACATCGTTAATCAAAAACTGGCTCCCTTTTTCTGGCGGACCAATAAAGAGGATCTGCACGTGCCTAAGCCAGATGACGATATTATTCAAGCCGTTGCGCCTTCGCTTGCTCAATCCAAGCTGGCTGAGGCAATCTATGCCAATGAAAACGGCACTCTGGCAACGTTTGTCCGCTTACTGCAGGCTTCGACCAATCCCGAGCTTTTAAAGTATAATCTCAATTATCGCGACTTGAATCTGTTGGACGCTGATTCGGCCAAATGGAGCCATCATCAAAAGCGCCTGAGCAAAGAAAACATCAGCAGCGGCGAACCTTATCGGCAATACGATTTGGCCAGCATCCCAACGCCCAAATTTGATCTGGGCATCAAGCTGATCCGTAACCTGACTGGACAAGGTAAAAAAGTCCTGGTCTGGGCAATGTTTATTGGCACGATGGAAAAAATCACTGCTGCGCTTAACCGGCTGGGCATCCGCACCACACTGATCTACGGCGCGACGCCCAAAGAAGAACGCGAAGGCTTAATCAATCAGTTTCGCAACGGCAACGTTCAAGTGCTGGTTACCAATCCCAATACGCTGGGTGAATCAATCTCTTTGCATCAGACCGTTCATGACGCAGTTTATTTTGAGTACAATTTCAATCTAACCTTCATGCTGCAGTCGCGTGATCGTATCAATCGTCTGGGACTGCCGGATAGTCAATATACCAGATACTATTACCTCATGACTAAAGGTGATGTTGCTCATGCCGGCTTCATTGATGAAAGAGTCTATCGGCGGCTCAAAGAAAAAGAACAGATCATGCTTGAGGCTATCGATGGTCAGCTTTTGGTTCCCGAATATCCTGACGACTACTTGGATGAGGTTAAAGCCATCATCACCGAGCAGCGTCAACGGAAATAAGCAGCCGGTTTTCGCAATTTAGCAAAAGCTTTTGCGGCTGTTGCTTTGCATAGATAACCCTCGCAAAGCTTTGCTGCTGCGCCATTGTTTAGTTAACCAAAAATTACTAAGCTAAAGCAAACCAAATGAAAGGCGTGATCTTGATCTGCATGCTACTGATCAATAAACCGCTCAGTGCCGGCTTTGAGCTGCTGATTTTCTCACTGGTACCGGCTTGCTGGTGGCTAATTACTGCCCGTAAACAAATCTCTTTTGCGCAATGGATTGGTCTTAAAGCCATTCCCAAGAAGAATCGCACGAAAGTCTGGGGCTGGGCTAGTGTGACTTCTCTAGGCCTATTGCTGCTGTCAATCGTCCTGTTGAAAAACGTCGGTACTGCCCATACCACCGTCAGTGACTTTGCCAATCAGGGCTGGCGCGTGCTGCCGGCAGTGCTGGTCTACGCATTAAAGCGACTGGTCACTCGTTTTGGCTTTGCAATCGGAAATCTGATTCAAGCATTGCTGTTTGGCCTGCTGCACAGTGTCATATTTATCAATCAGCTGGGCCTGCTCAGCGCTCTCGGTATCGGCTGGTTTACGCTGCTGATAGCTTGGCTGATGGGATTTATTAATGAAAAGTCGGCCACCGGCTCCATTTATCCCAGCTGGCTGATTCACGCGCTAGCTAATTTCTTGACCGGGCTAAGTGCAGCATTGGGTCTGCTTTAGTACTATCCGCTTGGCCCCAGCTGTCGTTTTAGTATTCTTATACATTAGTAAAAAATCGCACCATTCCTTGGCCTGACTGAGGTACAGAATGGTGCGATCGCTATTTTTGAAAGGTTTCTACTATTATATTTGTTCGAAGTTTTAAGTTAATATCCGTTTAGAAAGTGAGCAATGTTAATTATGTCCAGGAAGAAAGTATGACTGTGAGTAAAGATTCAACTATTGCTGCTTAGAAGTGTGCAGCCAGGATCGGCAACAGCCAGATCCAGAAAATGCAGGTCGCTGCAAATGCCACTGTAGAAATCGCCACTGAACTGGCACCTTCTCTGACATAGATGTTGTAGCGACTGGAAATAATGATCCCAGAGAATGCAGGTGGCAAGGCATTTGCCAAGCAAAGCATTGAGATCTTGGTTGGATCGGAGCCCATCCCGCAAAGGTAGGCAACCAAAACAATAATGGCTGGCGTCAAAAGCAAACGATAGAACGTGTTCCAAAGCGATTCCTTGTCGATTGAGAACTTAACCGTTGAAAGTGACAGACCAGCTGCCAATACGGCAACCCCGGAGTTGGCTTTGGCAATCAGATCAAAGCTTGGGGCAAACGAAGCTGGAATCTTGATGCCCAGCAAAACCAGGACGAAAGCCAGCAATGGAGCTGCAGCAACCGGCTTTTTGATGGCATTGATAATTGCAGACATCGTTGAGTTGCTGGTTTTCTTTTCGCTATTGCCCAAATGATTGTGAGCCTCAGCTCTAACCAGATCGATTTCACGAATAATGCCTTTTTCGCGCAATGCCTTGGCTTCAGCATCGGTAACCGGAATCCCGTCAGCGACGGTAACTTCTTTTTCTTTTACCGGTGCCACCTCATCAGACTTTTGCGGCAACTTGATCTTAACCTTTTCGCCATCAGTCTTAGAAGCCTTGGCCCGAGCTTCGGCTTGACCTTTGTTGATCAGTGCCAGCCCAATTGGAATCGTCACTGCGTTAACCACGATTGAAACGATCCCGATAACCAGGTTGGTATTGGCGTCATTGCCATAAATCGGATCCAAAACCGCAAAACCCAGGAACCCGATCGTTGGTGAACCAGCGATCATTGCACAAATGGCGGCTTCCTGCTTGGTCCGGTGAAACATGATTCTGTCCAAAAAGTAGCTGAGCAAGAACAGACCCGTAACCCCGAAAAAGGCAATCAAGGTTAAGACGATATCTTTAGCAAACATTTCACGCGTTGCCGAAACGATTGAGATGAACAATGCCGCCGGTAAAGCAATGTTTAGCACCAGCTTGTTTAGCCCTTGTCGTTGGTCATCGTCAAAAAATGAAAACTTACCACAAAGATAGCCCAAAATCATGATGACCAAAATTGGAACAATATCATCAATTAATATTTTTTCCATGTCTACCCCTCCAATTCTCTTTTTGGCATGCCTGGCAATAAAAAGGCGGGATGCGGTCAATGCCGGTCATCCCACCCAAGCCATGGCAAATGCCTTTAGCTTATTTGCCCTTGATTACTTCCCGACGTGGGTTCTTAGGGCCACGAGCCTTTGAGATGACGCCTTTTTCAACCAAGTCGTTGATTTCATCGGCATCATAGCCTAAAGCAGAGAGTACTTCGACGTTGTTTTCACCCAGGTCTGGTGCCCGCTTGTAGTCCGGCTTGTAGTTGCTTAACGTAAATGGCATCCCAATCGTCTTGAAGTTACCACGGTTGCCGCCTTGGTCAATCGTAACGATCGTGCCATCTTCGTTTAAGTCAGGGTCATTTTCCAATTCGTGCCAATCAATGACTGGGCCAACTGGAATGCCTGCCTCACCAAGCTTTTGCGTCAATTCATACTTGTCGTATTGCTTGGTGTAGGATTCGATCAATGGGTAGATCTCCTCTTTGTGCAGCTGGCGGTGTTCCCAATCAGAGAATCGCTCATCGTCAATCCATTCTGGGTGGCCCATCGTATTAGCGATAGCAGCCCAGCTCTTGTTGGAGTCTTGGATCACGATGTAGACATAGGCATTTGGATCGGTTTCCCAACCCTTAGCCTTGTAGGTCCAGCCAATTACCTGACCGCCTTCCGTATTTTCAGCCCGTGGTACGGCCTTGCCCCACTTATAGTTAGGGTAAACGGCATAGTGCGGCAGCGCGCCCAGGTTATCCAACATGATCTGGTCACGCAGCTTGATCCGGCAAAGGTTCATGACCGCGTTCTGCATTGACTGATAAACCAGCGTCCCTTCGCCAGTCCGTTCCCGTTGCATCAAAGCCGCCAGAATCCCAATGGTCAGGTGCATGCCTGAGTTGGAGTCGCCTAAAGCGGCGGCAGACTGCGTTGGTACGTTGTCAGCGCCCTTGTTCCAGCCAGTCGTCGAAGCCGCGCCACCAGCAGACTGGGCAACTGGTTCGTAGGCCTTGACATCAGCAAAGCGTGATCCTTGGTTAAAGCCTTTCAGCGAAGCCATGATCAAACGCGGGTTCAGCTTGTGCACGTCTCCCCAGCCAAAGCCAGCCCGATCAGCTGCACCTGGCCGCACGTTTTCAACAAACACGTCCGCCTTTTTAAGCAGGTCCGTCATGATCTGTTTGCCTTCAGGAGTCTTGATGTTGAGCGTCAGTGACTTCTTGTTGGCATTCAGCTGCAGGTAGTAGAGACTCCATGAATCCTGAATGTCCAATAACTGATTACGGGTTGGATCACCGGTGTCTGGCCGTTCGATCTTGATGACTTCAGCACCCAGCCAAGCCAACAGCTGCGTACAGGAAGGACCGGATTGTACCTGCGTCCAGTCAACGACCTTGATTCCCTTTAATGGTGCATATTCATTTGTCTTTTCTTCAACCATGATTATCTGCTCCTTTCACTACTTCTTCAGATCCAGCTTTGGATTCAGGTTGCCAATGTGGCCAGATTCCTTACCCATGGATGGGTCGATCTGAACATTGATGATGTTTGGCCGCTTGGATGCAACCGCCTGTTCAAAGACAACCTTCATCTCTTGATAGCTGCTTACAAAGTAGCTGTCGCCGCCAAATGCCTTGGCCATGTATTCATACCGCGCCGTGGCATCCAGCATCGTTGGACCTGGCTGATCGGCAACTTCACGGTCGGTCCCGTTGTAGATCCCACCGTTGTTGACAACGACGACAGTAATTGGCAGGTGATAGCGACAGATCGTTTCCATTTCCATCCCATCAAAACCAAAGGCACTGTCGCCTTCCAAGGCAACGACTGGCTTGCCGGTCTCGACTGCCGCAGCAATCGCATAGCCCAAACCGACGCCCATGACGCCCCACGTACCGGTATCCAGACGGTGGCGCGGTAATTTCATGTCAACCATATTCCGACCAATGTCCAGCGTGTTGGCTCCTTCAGAAACCAGGTAAGTATCTGGGTTCTTCAAGAAGTACTCCTTGATCGGTTCCAGCGTGCCATAGTAGCCAAACTTGGCGTTAGTTTCACCAGCTTCAACGCGCTTAGCAAACTTGGCGGCATTTTCAGCCGTCTTGGCACTGATTTCATCCAGCCATGCCTGTGGCGTTTGGTAGCCAGTCTTTTCAAGTGCCGGTACCAGTTTAGCCAGGATTGAGTTCAGATCGCCTTGCAGCGGTGCGTCAATCTTTTGGTTGGAATCAAATTCAGTTGCCTCGATTTCCAGCTGTACGAATTTAGCGTTCGGATTAAACGTAGGTGCCGCACCATGTGAAAGCATCCAGTTGAGCCGCGCACCGATCAGAATTACGACGTCCGCGCCGCTTAATGAAAGTGAGCGCGCCGCAGCTGCAGAGTGCTTGTCCTCATCAGAGATCAAACCCTTTGCCATTGACATTGGCAAGAATGGAATATCGGTTTCAGCAACCAGCTTTTGCACCAGTTTTTCGCTTTGCGCGTATGCCGCCCCTTTACCAAGAATGATCAGCGGCTTTTTAGCACCCTTAATTACCTCAACAGCCCGATTGATTGCTTCATCGCTTGGTGCCTGTTTTGGTGCTGGATCGACAACTTCATAAATGCCGGCATCAGAGTCATCGGTGACCTCAATTTGCTGGCCAATTGTGTTGGCTGGCAGATCAAGGTAGACCCCACCAGGACGACCAGATAATGCCGTTCTTACGGCTCTGGCAACTGCCAATCCCATATCCTGCGCCCGATCGACTCGGTAGGCGGCCTTACAGAACGGCTTGGCAACGTTGTATTGATCGAGACCTTCATAGTCACCCTGATCCAGGTCAATAATGTGGCGTTCCGAGGATCCTGAAATCATGATCAATGGGAAGCAGTTCTTGGTGGCCTGTGCCAATGCCGTCAAACCATTTAAAAAACCGGGAGCAGAAACGGTCAGGGCCACACCTGGCTTCTGTGTCAGATAGCCGGCCGCTGCCGCCGCATCCACTGCCGCATCCTCACGCCGAAAACCAAAGTACTTCATGCCGCGCAGCTGAGCCAGACGCGCAAAATCAGTTACTGGAATCCCAACGACCCCATAAATATTTTGCAGTCCATTTTTTTGCAGAGCGTCGATTAAAAGGTCGGCACCGGTTTTCATTGATTCATTTGCCATAAGCTTTCGCCTTCATTCATTAGATTTTAATAATTGAGATTATGCAAAACTTGACTACCTTAAGATATCCATGCAAATTCATCCTTTTATGGCGGAATTTTTTTCATTAATGGTTTCATTGCGTCTGCCTCACTTTAAGACTCGTTTGAAACGTCTGCGAACCTCGTCAAAGCCCAGCCAGCCGCTAATTCCAGCCAGCAAGAGTCCTAAGCCGGTCAATAAGTCGGCATGCCGATTCCCAGTTTGTGGAAGATGTTTGACTGATGCCGTTTCATTGGGGGCTGAAACCGCATCATAATTGTTGCTTTTGGTTAATTGGATAGCAGATGATGTTGAATCGGCAATTACGACATGATGAGTTTTACCTGACTGATCTGCCTGACCGTCAATCGGCTGCCAGGAAGACTGTTGTTTGATTTGATGATCATCAGTCTTGACCCCGGCAGCAGTTGGCGCTGTACCTTTCCCTTGCGGATCAGTCGGCTTGGACGTTGGCGGCTTAACGGAACCGCCGGCATGATGATCGGTATTGGCTGACTGACGCTTCAGCTTGATCACATAGGTCCGTTCGCTGGTATTGTTAAAGCTGAGGACTTGACCATCAGTTGGATCACTGACGAGCTGATACCCTTGCCGTTCTAACGCCTTGATCGTATCAGCCGTGCTGTAGTCGGCACTTGATCCATACTTTCCTATCAGCAGCTTGTCATACTGACTGAGGCTTTGCGGATCTTTAGTGCTGACATCCTCATAGACGATCCTGATCTTTTCTGTACATGGCTGGTAGATCACCGTTACAACCGGATTTTGCCCAAGTGTTGGCGAGGCAGCCGCAACTGACGGCGTATTCGTGAAATAGCCAGGAATCGTTGGTGAAGAAATCGATGGATACTTCGCAGGCGCTGCAGTCCAAGGCGTGTAGACCACATCACCGGTAACCTCATCAATATCAGCACTTCTGGTATATGCAACCGGCTGACTTACTGCCGCAGCGGCTGGCTGGCCATTTGCAAACTCATACTTGATCGTCCGTGTGGCTTGCTGATTCAAGTCATTTCGCTCTACTCCTTGATAGGTCTTTGATGGATTATTTGGCAACGGAATTCCATTGTCTTGATAATGACTGGGACCAATTATAAGATGACGGTGCTTCAGCTTAACCGTATAGCTTTGCGCACCATCACCATATTTCAAGACTTTACCGTCAGTCGGATCATTGACCAGCTGATAGCCTTTTGCTTCCAGCTCTTTGATTGTCTTAGCCGTACTATAGTCTGAACTCTGATTTCTGGCACCGGTCAGTTCTTGATCATACCCACTGAGATTTTGCGGATCATCCGCACTGACATCTTGATAATTAACCGTGATCTTTTCGGTACGACCATAAACATAGATAACCGTACCGTTAAGTCCCTCCTTTCTTAGCGTGCCGCTTGGAGCAAGACTGCCTTTTCCCAAGCCAATATATGTATAGCCAGGAAGATTAAGCTGATCCGTAGAATACGTATTGCCAATTACCGGCGCGCCGCTGTAGTGAACGCCAGTCTGATGAATCAGCTGACCCTGTTCATTGAGATATTCAACGTTGACTGAAGCAGCTGGCGAAAAAGTAAAGCTGGTCAATCTAAACTGCTGCAGGTTGGTTAATTCGCCAGTCGTCGCCACCAGATCAAGTGCCATCGCGACATTGCCATTGCCAGGAATATCAGGAATCTGGTAGGTCCACGTAACCCATTGCTCATCTTCATGCGTCTGAACACTGTCATTAAGATGTCCAGCTGGTTCTTTTAGCCTGATTGTCAAGACATGGGTTTGACCGTTATATTGCATTTGAAAATCATGAAACCTGCCGTCCATCAAACTGGTAGTCAGTGGCTGAACCGTGCCGTCTTGATTATTGACCCACCATCGCCAAGCCTTTTTGCCAGTAGTCGTTGTAACCTGTTCATGACTGGTGGTAACGATATCGCCACATGGAACGGCCATTGTTGGATCCTGTGACTGGCCATATTTGGAGTCATCCTCACCGTTTTGCGGAAGCGGGATCTGATCGCCTGGCAGACTCGAGGTTGGCTCATTGTAGCAGTCATAATAGGAATCAAGCTTAAAGCCAACCGCATCCGGCAGCCCCGCAATTCCTAGATTGCCGCCCGGTCGACCAAGCGCATCAATGCTTCCCGTATGAAAGACGATTCCCATGCCATCAGCACCGCCAAAGTTGCCCAGATTGATCTGACCATTTAGGGTAAAGCTGCTGTCCATGTTGATCTTTTCTTTTAGCGATATGCCCCCAGCTGAATACTGCTGCCCTTTTTTGGTAAAGGTAATCGTTACCGAGCCATCAGAGTTAAGCCGGTCAGTTGCCGTACCATGCATATCAAAGTAGTGATTGAAGTTTTTGGCATCAACAGTTACGTCTTCAGCCGGCAGTGAAGGATCGTTTATGACTGCACCAGTAGTATTGCTAAGTGATGGTTCAGTAGCATTGCTTTGAACGGCAGGTGGCTCTGACACTTTTTGGGCTGCACTGGCCATGACCATGCTGGGATCCTGCGCACTATCGGCTGAATTGCTAATGGCTGCACCAGCTTGGGCTCGCGCTGATGAACTGACTAAGGCCGAGCTGTTTTGATAGACCGCTACCGAGTCGTCAGTAGAATCCTCAGCCTGCACATTGCCTAACGCATCACAAGAAACCTTGCTATCGCTATTATCAGCAGCGACATTGGCAGCTACTGAAGCCGCACTTGTTGTTGCTGTTAAAGACGATGCTTTTGCCGGATGATCGCTTTTCTCGTTTACCGAAGCTGTAAAAGAATCGGCAGCAGCTGCCAAGGATTCATAATCTGCTGATGGAGCCTTGCTTTGAACAGTAGCTGTTTTGCCATTTTGCGCGGGCAACGCATCTGCCTTAACGTTTAGTTCATTCGCACCACCAAGGAAAAAACCGACCGCAATCAACATCGAGACACAGCCAAGCTTTGTTTTACGCAGAGCATATCTTGGCAAAATCGACATTAATTGCCTTTGCCGGTCATTTTGATTGTTTCTCCCCATTTCAATCCCCACCTTGTATCTTTAATCTACAAAAAAGGTATTAAATAGACTTCCAAATTTCACTGAGCGATTATAGACACGTATTTAAAAAGCAACAACAAAAAATCGTTTGCACAACTCAAATCAGGCTGATTTCATCCGTTATAAAATTAAAAATCGATAAGTATAATTTATTTGATATTTCAGAACGCCGATATAACAGAATTTATTGTTCGTGTTTTTACTTTGTATTTTTTAACAATCTAAGAAATTAATATTTATTAAAATGAACAAAAATGCTTTAATATGAGCTTTTTTTCATGTTATGGGCAGACAGTCAATGGTATTTCAGCCGTTGTCATGGGTACTTCAGTATTAACAGGTGGCCTTTTATCGCCAGCCATCCTCCAGAAAGCAGTCATTCAACGGCTGATCATGTGAAGAAAATCATGCAACCAGGTTAAGCGAGCCAAATTTACCTACTTTACGCCGATTTTTGCCAAAAGTAGGTAATGATCTTTTTGTCATATGTTTTATGCAGATTTTTTTGCATAAACCGCATCACTGATCCCCGCCTTTGACTTTATGACTGCTGAGCAACTGCTTATCAATGAAACCAAGTCCTTGCCTAACTGCAAATTTCTGATTGCTTCGCTTTTTTCTACCGCTAGTCAAAAACGACTGCGGTAAGAATTGACACACCCCATTTATCGACTGTTGAAACTGACTGCGTGCGGTATCTCTGGTTAGCGATTCGGAGTCCTGCGCAAATAAAAAACTCGCCTGGCAAAATCTGCCAAGCGAGTTTTGGGATTCAGTAATTAATCAGGAGTTTTCTTAATTGAGGTATCAGAACGTTAATTTGAGAAATGCGTCGCGTAGTTTCAGTGGTATGAACGGAACAGCCGCGTTTTAGTTCACTAAGTGCGCTATTTAAGGAGAGTTATAAGAGTACTTGTATTGGAAATTTAGGATTTGACTGATCCGTTTCGCTTTCCCACTCACTAATTTTCACACAGACTATCGTAGCGTGGCCGATCCGCTAGCGGTTAAGACTTGGTTTAAGCGCCCCAGACTTCTTCGGCAACGCTCTTGACCAACGCGAGCTTAGCCCATTGCTGCTCTTCAGTCAGAATATTGCCTTCTTCAGTTGAGGAAAAGCCGCATTGTGGACTCAGGCACAGCTTGTCCAAATCATGGTATTGCGCAGCTTCATGAATACGATCCAAGATTGCCTGCCGCTCTTCCAATTCACCAGACTTAGAGGTAACCAGCCCTAAGACCACGTATTTGTCAGCTGGTACCTTGGCCAGGGGTTCAAAGCCGCCTGCCCGTTCAGAATCATATTCCAGATAAAAGGCTGCCACGTCTTCTTTGGCAAACAGGTAGTCGGCAACTGGACCATAACCACCCTTGGCCGCCCAGGTTGAATGATAGTTCCCGCGGCAGACATGGGTCGTAACCGTAAGATCAGCCGGCAGATCAGCCAAAGCCGCATTGTTGATCTTTAGATAGGTTGCCTCCAATTTTTCCCGATCCGCGCCTTCTTTAGAACGAGTTGCCCAGTAGTCTTCATCTACCAGCAGTCCCCAGGTACAGTCATCCAGCTTGACATCGCGACAACCGGCATCATACAGTGCCAAGATCAGATCATGGTAGGCAGCGGCTACGTCTTTGATCAGGTCATCTTCAGAATCATAGTATTTTTTGATGGCCGCCACGTGCTCATCATCCCGGAAAAGTTCAGAATAAAGCTGCGCCGGTGCCGGAATGCTTTGGCGTGGGATCAGGTCCGTGCCATCCGTTAAGCGCTTAAGGTACTTAAAGGCTTCCAGATCGGGGTGCGTGCCGTTAAAGCGAATCTTGCCTTCAACCTGAGCAGAATCAGCCCGCGTTTCTTCATCATGGAAACGGTAGCCATGTGCCGGCTTAGTATGCGCGATCCCTTCAAAGCCCCAGAACGTGTCCAGATGCCAGTATGAACGCCGGAACTCGCCATCAGTAACCGCGTGCAGCCCAGCCTGTGCCTGTTTTGCGACCAGCTCCTTGATACACTTGTCTTCAACGGCTTTTAGTTCGTCATGGTCAATTTCATGGTTGGCAAATTTTTCCCGGGCTGCCTTCAGTTCGGCTGGGCGTAGGAAACTGCCCACAATGTCATAACGGAATGGTGAAGTCGTGCGGTTGGTAAAAGTTAAAGTTTGTGCTTGCGTCATATGTGATAACTTCCTTTCGAAAATGCTTGTTTGGCAGGACTTCTCAGGAAATAAAAAATCCCTGGGAAAAGCACATCCTGCACTTTCTCCCAGGGACGTTGACTGCTTATTCAACGTGTTACCACCCTGATTCAGCTAGACCTCACAATCTAGCCCTTACTGAGTACTCTAAAAAATTAGAAGACCCGGACCGTGATATCGGACGTCACCCCGCGGCCGGCTTACCAAACGGCTCGCCCGCCGACTTGCTCCAAGACCATCTTCATCGCGTTTCACGATCCCGGCTCTCACCTACCCCGGTTCTCTTTAAAGGCTACTCGCGACTACTCATCTCTTCTAAGCAATTTCTAATTTCGTTGTAATCATGCTATAACGATCAGCACTGATTGTCAACCATAAATTGAGATTTTTTGCTAATCCCACCATAACTTGATCAAAGCCTGCGTGCCATCGTTGCCCAGCTGTTTTTTATCAACCAGAATTTCGTATAGACGCGCAGCTTCCTTAGTCGCCGGCAGCTCTAACTTCATCCGCGCAGCCTCATCAAGCGCAATTCGCAGATCCTTTAAAAAATGCTTGGCGAAAAAGCCCGGCGTAAAGTCGTTTTTAAGAATGCGGGGCGCATAGTTGTCCAGACTCCAATTGGCCGCGGCACCCCCACCGACCGTCTTGATCACCGTTGCCAGATCCAGACCGGCAGCCTTGGCATACGCAAGCATCTCGCACATCCCAGTCATCGTTCCGGCGATCATGATCTGGTTGGCCATCTTGGCATGCTGACCACTGCCGGCAGGACCAAACCAGTTGACGTCTTGGCCAATCTGTTTAAACAGCGGCGTTAAATATTCGCAATCAGCCTTTTGACCACCCACCATGATCGTCAGCGTGCCGTTTTTTGCTCCCAGATCACCGCCCGAAACTGGTGCATCCAAAATATGCACGCCAGCCGGAGCCACAGCGGCAATTCTTTGGTCCAGAGCTGGCCGACTGGTGGTCATATCAATCAGGTACTGACCAGCAACTGCTCCGCTCAACAAACCGTCTTCGCCAAAATAGATCTGCTCAACGTCTTTTGGATAGCCAACGATTGACATCACGACTTCACAGTTCTGCATTGCCAAAGCCGGCGTAGCGCACCATTTTGCACCCAGCTCCAAAACTTTTTGAGCATGCGCCTTGGTTCGATTATAGACCTGGACTTGATTGCCCGCCTTAAGCAGGTTGGCAATCATCCCAGTTCCCATCACACCGGTGCCAATAAAGCCAATTTTCATCGTATCACCTCACGATTGATTTGCGTTTATTGTAACACGCTGCTGACTTAAAATTGGCAGTTCTTCTTGATCAATTCCAAGCCATTCCGACTCCTGCAAGCAGCAAAAAATCGGCACCGTTTACTTTTAATTTATTGCAAAATCTGACCTGGCAGAGCCTTGAGATTTTGCAGCGTCAGTTCCGAATGATGCTGATCAAGCCGCATCTGCGCAATCAAGTCATCCACGCTGTTAAACTTGACCTCGCCGCGCAGCCGCTTGATCCAGCGCACCTGCACATTTTCGCCATAAATCAGCTGATTAAAGTCAAACAAATTAATTTCAAGCGTTTTTTCATTGTGATCGCCAAACGTAACGTTGCGACCTACGCTGGCCATCCCATCATACCAGCGTTCGCCGATTTTAAGCTGAACCACGTACACACCGATTGCCGGCAGCCATTCCAACTCAGGCCAGGCAACGTTAGCCGTGGGAAAACCCAGCGTCCGGCCCCGCGCAAACCCATGAACGACCACGCCGGAAGTCTGGTAAAAGTAGCCTAAAAGCTCATTGGCCGATTGCACGTCACCAAGCTCCAGCAGCTCTCGGATGCGTGTTGAGCCAACCTTATGATTATCCTGCAGCGTCAATTTTTCAACGGTTACTACCTCAAATCGTCCTTTGGCAAACTCTTTTAGATGCGTCATATTGGCCACACTGGGATCAGCTCCATAAGTATGGTCGTAGCCAGCTACGGCAACCTGCGTATGAAAGCCTACCAGATATTGATCCACAAACGTCTGCGGATCTAAAGCCGACAGTGCCGAAGTAAGATTAACCAGATAAACGCGATCGACTCCCAGCTGCTTTAGCAAATCCAATTTGCGCGGCAAGGGGGTCAGATAATGCACGCCGCCAGCTGGATACTGCTGATAGACGATCTCAGGCCGATGATCATAAGTCAAAACAGCTAATGGCAGTCCCTTTTCATCAGCAATACGGCGCGCCGTTTTGATTACCGCCTGGTGGCCACGATGAATACCGTCAAAAAAGCCCATTGCCAAAACAACTGGTCCAGCTGGTATCAACGCCGGATCAAATGGATGATGAATCTTAATAACCTGCATCTATCCCACCTACTTTGTCGACAGCATCTTCAGCGGTTTATAGAGCCGATCTTTTGCCTGATACAGTGCCTTGACCTCGCCTTGATAAGTCAATGCAATCTCAGGTTCTTGGGTGTTCAGACCGCTCAGCCAGCCGCCGTTTTGAACCTTTTTCCATTGTGCTTCCGTCAACTCAAGATGTGGATAGCTCTGCAGGGCATAGTCCATTGGATAGACATAGCGATCCAGAATCTGGGCTTCCATGGCATCTTGAATATCGCTTAGACTCAGCGTCTGATCCAATTCAAAGCCGCCGCTCTTGGTTCGCGTCAGACTGCTCATCACGCCGGGATAGCCTAATTTGGCCGCCAGATCATAGGCCAGGGTCCGCACGTAGGTTCCCTTGCCGCAGTCGACCACAAAACGAATCCGCTGCTGCTGCTTTTTTTCATCATAGCTGGAAGCCGTCATTTCAAAGCGCGCAATGTGAACGTGACGCTTGGGACGTTCAACGGTTTCGCCAGCGCGGGCATATTCATAGAGCTTCTTGCCATTAACCTTGATTGCCGAATACATCGGCGGAATCTGAACAATGTCACCGGTCAGCTCCTGCATGGCCTGCTTGATCGTGTCTTCAGCAATTGGTGCCGTGACTGGCTTTTGGGCCACGACTTCGCCATCCAGATCTTGAGTCGTCGTCGCCTGACCAACTAAAAGCTCGCCAACATATTGCTTACCCGAGGCCATCAAAAACTCAACGACTTTGGTAGCCTGACCCACGCAGATCGGCAAGACGCCATCAACGTTTGGATCCAGCGTTCCTGAATGACCGATTTTTTTCGTGTGCAGAATTCGCCGCAACCGACTGACACAGTCAAAGCTGGTCATGCCGCGTTCTTTGTACAATGGAATAATCCCGTCCAAAAATTTCACCGCTTTCATTTTTTGAAATAATAAAAGGGGGCCGCAAGCTGGGCTCCCTTTTAATTGATTATCGCTCCTGCTTGTGCAGCTGGTTGATCAATTGGTCGATCCGACTGCCATAAGCAACCGATGGATCACGCTTAAACGTGAGCTCTGGAGTCTTGAAAATGTTAAGACGACTGCCCAGTTCGCTGCGAATCAGCCCTTTTGCCTTGTCCAGACCTTGTTGAGCCTTTTCGCCATCGCTGGCCTTGTCAGACAGCAGGCTGTAGTAGATCGTCGCCTGCTGCAGGTCGCCCGTAACGTCAACGCCCGTGATCGTGATGTCTTGAACTCGCGGATCACGCACGCGCTTTAAGAGGATGTCATCAACTTCACGCTGAATCTGTTCAGCCAGTCGATCCACCCGATAGCGTTTATTTGGCATGTTTTTCTCCTTTAGCGACTAGAAGCTACTTAACGGGAACTTCCTTCATCTGGTAAGCTTCGATAACGTCGCCTTCCTTGATGTCATTGTAGTTTTGAATTGTCAGACCACATTCATAGCCCTGCTTGACTTCCTTGACATCGTCTTTGAAACGTTTCAGACTGCCCAGTTCGCCTTCGTAAACGACCACGCCGTCACGAATCAGACGGACCTTGGAATCACGCGTAATCTTGCCGTCGATGACCATCCCACCGGCAATCGTACCAATCTTGGAAGCCTTGTAGATTTGCCGAACTTCAACCTGACCAACCGTTTCTTCCTTGTAGACCGGTTCCAGCATCCCTTTCATGGCATCTTCAACTTCTTCAATTGCGTTGTAGATGACCCGGTGCAGCCGGATATCGATGTTGTTGGATTCAGCCATGGACTTGGCCAGTGGCGTAGGGCGCACGTTAAAGCCAATGATAACGGCATTGGAAGCCTCGGCCAGCGTGACATCGGATTCAGAAATGGCACCAACGGCCTTGTGGATGATGTCAACGCGAACGCCGTCAACCTTGATCTTTTCCAATGACTGCGCCAGGGCTTCAACGGAACCTTGCACATCGGCCTTGATGATAACCGGCAACGTCTTCATCTGACCCTTCTTCATCGTGGCAAACAGATTGTCCAGCGTGACGTGACTGGTCTTTTGCCGTTCTTCAACCAAGGCGCGCTTAGCCCGTTCCTCACCAGCTGCGCGGGCCGTCTTTTCATCGTCAAAGACTACGAAGCGATCCCCGGCTTCTGGCACGTCGTTTAAACCAGTGATCTCAACTGGCGTAGATGGCATAGCTTCCTTGATGCGGCGACCGTTTTCGTTGGTCATCGTCCGGACGCGGCCAAACGTGTTGCCGACAACGATTGGGTCACCAACATGCATCGTACCTTGTTGAACCAACAGCGTGGCTACGGGACCGCGACCTTGATCCAGCCGGGCTTCAACAACGGAACCCGCGGCGTTTTGATCTGGATTGGCCTTCAATTCCATCATTTCGGCCTGCAGCAGAATCATGTCGAGCAGTTCATCGATGTTCTTGCCAAACTTAGCTGAGATATTGACAAAGATCGTGTCGCCACCCCAGTCTTCTGGGATCAATTCATACTGGGCCAGTTCTTCGATAACCCGGTTTGGATTGGCACCTGGCTTGTCGACCTTGTTAACAGCGACGATGATTGGCGTGTGGGCAGCCTTGGCGTGGTTGATGGCTTCAACCGTCTGTGGCATGACCCCGTCATCGGCAGCTACAACCAGGACCGTGATGTCGGTAATATTGGCACCACGCGCCCGCATTTCGGTAAAGGCGGCGTGACCTGGCGTATCCAAGAACGTGATCAGCTTGCCGTTGTAGTCAACCTGGTAGGCACCGATTGCCTGCGTGATCCCACCGGCTTCAGAATCCGTAACGTGGGAGTGACGAATCTTGTCCAAAAGCGTCGTCTTACCGTGGTCAACGTGACCCATAACCGTAACGACTGGTGGCCGCGATACCATGTGTTCCGTATTTTGGTTTTCTTGATCAAAGAATTTGTCCAAGTCGGCAATGTCTTCTTGAACCTTTTCCTTAGCTTCGATGCCATAATCAGCGGCCAAAAGCTCAATCGTGTCCGTATCCAGGGATTGGTTTTGGTTAACCATGACACCAAGCATGAACAGCTTCTTGATGATTTCAGCTGCTGGACGGTGCAAAAGCTTAGCCAGATCCTGCGCGTTCATGCCTTCCGTGTATTCAAGAACATCTGGCAATGGACGATCCTTACGCTGAGTTGGCTGCTGCTTTTTCACTTCGCGCATCCGTTGATTCTTGTTGTGCTTGTTGTTTTTATTGCGACGGTTCTTCTTGTTGTTCTTGTTTTTGTTGAAAACGTGAACGCCACGGCCATTGTCATCATTGCCGCCACGGTTGTTGTTACTGTGGCGATTGTTGTTTTGAGACTGCTGACCGTTTTGCGGACGGCTGTTGTGTTCTGGGCGCTTTGGCTGTTTCTGCTTTGGCTGACTGGCCTTAGCAGCGGCTGGCTTATTGGTACCCTTGGCCATGCTGCGTAGACGGTTGGCTTCTTCTGAGGTCACGGAAGACATATGACTTTTCACCGTGATTCCCTCCTTTTTGGCCAGATCCACCAAGTCCTTGCTTGGCATTTTCAGCTCTTTGGCTAGTTCGTAAATTCGTTCTTTGGCCATCGAATCACGCTCCTTTATTTATTTTGTTGTTTCTTCAGCGTCGTTTGACAGTTCGATCATGCGCTTGGCAAAACCGGCCTGTTCAACGGCAACCACCGTTCGTGCCTGTCCAATCGCCTGACTTAGCTCGGCTTTATTGAATCGACAAATCAGTGGAATTTCATAATAATTACACTTATTGATAAACTGCTTGACCGTGGAATGACCGGCGTCAGTTGCCAAAAAAACCAGCTTGGCTTGATGATTGCGGATCGATTTTAAAACCAATCCTTCCCCAGCCGTAATCTGACGGGCGCGCCGGGCTAATCCCAAAAGGTTCAAGATCTGCTGTTCTGAAGCTGTCATTAAACGTGACCGAACAGCTTGATCCGTTCCTGCAGGTGATCAGCATAGTCAATCAGCTGATCATAAAAGGCATCATCCAGCTTAACGCCGAATGCCTTATCAAAAGTGCGTTCTTTCTTTGCCCGCGTGGCAATCTTTACATCCGCGGCAATGTAGGCACCGCGACCAGCCTTTTTACCGGTTGGGTCCACGCTGACTTCATCTTCTTTGTTGCGCACCACGCGAATCAGCTCTCGCTTGGGCATCATTTCGCCGGTAACGATGTCTTTGCGCATCGGTACTTTTCTCTTTTTCATTGTTTCACCCCGCTGCTCAATTTATTCCATTCAATCTTGCTTCAATTTCTTTTTCTATTGTAGTCTTATTCGCCATCCATTGCATCGTTTTGAGCATCGTCAGCGAAATCATCGGTTTGATCTTCGACAGCCGGTGCCTCGCTGGATGGCTTGATGTCAATCTTGTACTTGGTCAGCTGAGCAGCCAGACGAACGTTTTGACCACGCTTGCCGATTGCCAGCGACAACTGATCGTCCGGTACGTAGACCGTGCAGCCATGATGAACCTTGACGATCTTGTTGCCTTCGTGATCAACGCTGCCCGTATCCTCTTCTTCACCGTTGTTGTCGTCAAAGTCCAGGCGGTCAACCGTAGCTGGCTTCAAGGCATTCTTGATGAAGATAGCAGGATCAGAGCTGTATTCGATGATATCGATGTTTTCGCCGCCCAGTTGGTTGACGATTGCCTGAACCCGGGCGCCTCGTGGACCAACACAGGTACCAACCGGGTCGATGTTCGGGTCTTTTGAAGCTACGGCAACCTTGGAACGATCGCCGGCTTCCCGTGCACTGCCCTTCCATTCGATTGGGCCGTTTTGTTCCTTGAGTTCGGGAACCTCTTTTTCAAACAAGCGCTTGAGCATGCCTGGATCCGTCCGGCTTACCAAGACCAGCGGACCACGGTATTGACGCTTTTGCGTGCCATCTGGCTGCTGCATTGGCTTGGCATCGGCTACCTTGTAGATGTAGACCTGGACGCGATCGTGAATCCGGTACTCTTCGTTAGGCATCGTCTGACGCTTGCTCAAGCCGGCTTCCACGCCATCGCCAAGGTCAATGTAGATAAAGCGGTTGTCTTCACGAGAGACTTCCCCTTCAACCAATTCATTCAGCATCTTGTCGTACTTGTTGATGACCCGGTCGCGTTCAGCCTCACGCAGTTTTTGCAGGACGATGTTTTTAGCCGTTTGCGCTGCCAGGCGGCCAAAGTCATGCGGCGTCACTTCTTCTTGGAAAGTGTCGCCTAGGCTGTAGCCATGGCTCTTTTCCCAGGCATCGTGCAGACTGATCTGTTCTTTAGGGTTTTCAACTTCGGCCACGACCGTCTTGTCAGAAAAGACCTTGAACTCACCCGTGTTTTCATCGATCTTTACTTCAACGTTGCTGGCGTTGTAGTTGGTCTTGTAGGCCTTTTCCAAAGCATCCGTCAATGCTTCGATAACGACTTCCTTCTTGATGCCTTTTTCCTTTTCCAGGACGTTCATGGCATCAAGCAGTTCTTGTGCTTGCTTTTGCTTCTTAGTGCTCATTTTGCTGCTCCTTTATTAAAACTTGATTGCTAAGCGAGCCTTGGCAATTTTTTTACGATCCAGCGTAATCGTCTTGTGTCGCGTCTTATCCAAATAATCCAAGGTTAAGCTGTCAGGCGTCAGATCAGTCATCGTACCCTCATAGACCTTGCGGCCGTCAACTGCCTGGTACAGTGAGACATGAATATATTCGTTCAGTGCCCGCTGATAGTCGCTTTCCTTTTTTAAAGGCCGTTCCGCACCTGGTGAAGATACTTCTAAAAAGTATGCCTGGGGAATCGGGTCTGGGTCGGCATTATCCAGCGCCTCGCTCAGCTGATCGCTAACCGTGGCACAGTCTTCCAGCGTAATGCCGCCGTCTTTGTCGATGTAGACTCTTAAATACCAGCTTTGTCCTTCTTTGACAAATTCGATATCATACAGCTCAAAGTCATGCTCGGTCAAGATCGGCTCAACCAGCTTTTCGACCGCGTCAACCACCGTACTGCTCAAATCCGCCACCTCCAATTTCATTGCAATAAAAAGAGCGAGCATTGCTGCTCACTCCCTAACGAGTTATTCACTATAGATAGTATAGCATCTTTATTCTGGCTTAGCAACCATGAGCAGCATTTGCCCACTGATCAGACTAAAATCAGGATCGTAAAAACCAGCCTGAAACTTATTTGATCAGATTACCAGCCATGGCAGTCAACGATTCAGCCGCGGCTAAAACAGACTAAGCTGATTTTCATCCGGCAGATCGTCTAAGACGTGGTTGGCCGTCATGAACTGAATCAGCGTCTGCGAGACCTTTCCCCGCTCAGAAAGATCCTCTTTGGAAAGGAATGGCCGTTGTGCTCGAGCAGCAACGATCTGCTTGGCAACGTTGACCCCCAAACCAGGAATCGCTCTGAACGGTGCAATCAGTGAATCACCGTCAATCAGCCAGTCAGTGGCATCGGAACGGTTCAGATCAACCATTTCAAAGTTGTAGCCCCGCTCCAGCATCTCGTTGGCCAGCTCCAGAATCGTCAGCAGGCTCTTGTCCTTGGCACTGGCCTCATTGCCCTGGTCATTGATCTGCTGCATCCGTGCTTTGACGGCATCCTTACCATGAGCCATAGCCACGACGTCAAAGTCATCCGCCCGCACGGAAAAGTAGCCCGCATAATAAACCAACGGGAAGTAGACCTTAAAGTACGCAATCCGCAGCGCCATCAAGACATATGCCGCCGCGTGCGCTCTTGGGAACATGTACTGAATCTTCAGACAAGAATCCAGATACCATTGCGGCACGCCAGCCTGCAGCATTTTTTCCTGCCATTCATCTGGAATCCCGCGCCCTTTACGCACGTGTTCCATAACCTGGAAGGAGGTTTCTGAATCCAGACCATAGTGAATCAAGTCGGTCATGATGTTGTCACGACAGCCGATAACGTTGGCAATCGTGGCCGTGCCGTTTTTGATCAGTTCCTGGGCATTATCCAGCCACACGCCAGTCCCGTGCGAAAGGCCAGAAATCTGCAGCAGCTGCGAATAGTTCTTGGGGTGCGTATCATCCAGCATTCCCCGTACGAACCGCGTCCCGAATTCCGGCAGCCCCAAAGTTCCCGTTTTGCTTTGAATCTGCTCTTCAGTAACGCCCAAAATATCGGGACTGGAGAACAGACTCATCACGCCTGGATCATCCATTGGTATCGTTTGGGGGTTGACGCCTGAAAGATCTTGCAGGAACCGAATCATAGTCGGATCATCATGTCCCAGAATATCCATTTTCAAAATGTTGTCATGAATCGAATGGAAATCAAAGTGCGTGGTTTCCCAGGCCGCATTTTGATCATCGGCTGGATACTGTACCGGCGTAAAGTCGTAGATACTCATGTCATCAGGCACGATGATGATTCCAGCCGGGTGCTGACCAGTCGTTCGCTTAACGCCGGTCGCGCCTTTTGCCAAACGGTCTTCTTCGGCGCCTCTAAACTGCTGCTCGGTGTCGCGCTCAAACGCCTTGACGTATCCATAGGCAGTCTTATCGGCCACGGTTCCAATCGTCCCAGCTCGATAAACGTTCTTTTCGCCGAACAGCACTTTCATATAGTTATGCGCGATTGGCTGGTAGTCGCCAGAGAAGTTCAGATCGATATCGGGAACCTTATTGCCCTTAAAGCCAAGGAAGGTCTGGAAAGGAATGTCGTGACCATCTTTGATCATCAAAGTACCGCACTTGGGACAGTCTTTGTCAGGCATATCAAAGCCCGAGCTGTACTCACCTTTTGTGTAGAAATGGCTGTATTGACAGTTGGGACAGCGATAGTGCGGCGGAAAGGCATTGACTTCCGTGATCCCTGCCAGATTGGCCACGACTGATGAGCCGACCGATCCCCGCGAGCCAACCAGATAGCCATCTTTATTGGACTTGGCTACCAAACGCTGAGCAATCAGATAAATAACTGCGTAACCATTGCCAATAATTGAGTTAAGCTCCAGTTCGACCCGATCCTTGACCAGTTTTGGCAATGGATCGCCATACCAGGCATGGGCCGTATCCCAGGTTCGCTTGGCCAGTTCCTCGTTGGCGCCCTTCATGTTCGGCGTGTGCAGCGAGTCTTGTACTGGCCGCATCTCATCCATTTCAGCGGCCAGCCGATTGGTATTTTCCACCACGATCTCATGCGCCTTTTCCTCACCCAAAAACGCAAACTGCTTGAGCATATCATCAGTCGTGCGGAATGGAACGTCAGGCCGGCGCGTACGGTTAAGCGGATTGGCACCGCCTTGCGAATTGATCAGAATGTGACGATAGATCTTGTCTTCCGGATTAAGGTAGTGCGCGTCGCCAGTTGCCACGACCGGCTTGTCCATATCCGTTCCCAGCTTGACCATGTTTTTGATAATGTCTTCTAGATGCGCGGTATTTGAGATGATCTGCTGCTCAATCAATGGCGCGTAGTTAGGCTTGGGCTGCACTTCAATAAAGTCATAGTACTGCGCTTTTTGCTTGGCATCCGTATAGCCCTTTTCCATCATCGCAGTAAAGACCTCGCCTTTTGAACAGGCCGTACCGATCAGCAGGCCATCGCGGTAGTGGTCGAGCACGCTGCGCGGAATTCGCGGCACTCGATAGAAGTACTTGACGTTGGCCAATGAGACCAGTTTGTAAAGATTCTTCAGTCCCGTGTGATTCTTGGCAAAAATCGTGGCATGAAACGGTCGGCCATGACGATAGGCGCCATTGTCTGACATATGCTTGTTCAAGTCATCAACGTATTTGGCATCATAGCGCTTTTCGGCATCTCTTAAAAAGATGTGCAGCAGATGTCCCGTGGCCTCAGCATCGTGGTCAGCCCGGTGGTGATGATCAAGCCCGACTTTAAACTTACGGCTCAGCGTATCCAGCGTAAACCGGTGCATTTCTGGGTGCAAAAAGCGCGCCAGTGGCAAGGTATCAATCACTGGTGCCGTAATGCGCGGCAAGCCATCGCGTTCATAGCCGGTATTCAAAAAGCCCATATCAAAGCTGACGTTGTGTCCAGCCAGCAGGCAGCCCTCACAAAAGTCTTGGAACATCTGAAAGACCTCAGTTTCTGATTTGGATCCCTTAACATCCTCATCAGTGATCTTGGTCAGTTCCTTAGTCTGTTCAGAAAGCGGAAAGCCTGGATCGATAAACTGATTAAACGAGTCCAGCACCTCGCCATCCCGCATCTTAACGGCCGACAGCTGAATCACCTTGTCATAGATGGCTGAAAGTCCCGTCGTTTCCACGTCAAAGATGACATAGGTATTGCCTAAAAGCTCATCATGGTTTTCGTTATAGACCAGCGGAATCCCGTCATCAACGACATTCGCCTCGACCCCATATAAAATCTTGATCTTGGCATTGCCCTTTTTGTCGTGGCTGGCATTAAACGCTTCGGGGAACGCCTGGACGCCGGCATGATCGGTGACCGCGATTGCCTTCATTCCCCATTTTTCCGCCTGTTTGATGTAATCAGAAATCGAGTTGGTGGCATCCATCGTGCTCATCGTAGTATGCAGATGCAGTTCAACCCGCTTCTCGCCTTCTGCAGTATCCTTTCTGGCAGGATGACTGACCTGTTGGATGGCATAGGCCATGATCGTCAAATCACGCATGTAGGTGTCTTCTTGAACCGGACCGCGTGCCTTGATCCACTCGCCTTCTTTGATTGCCGCAAATTTGGCCTCGTCTTCTTTGTTGTTGGAGAACTTCTTAATGGCAAACGATGACGTGTAGTCGGTTACTTCCAAAATCAGCAACTGCCGGCCACTGCGCAGCTCACGGACTTCTTTTGAAAAGACATAGCCTTCCACGACCACGTTGCGCTCTTCTTCAGTAATCTCAGCCATCCGTCGTACCGGCTCTTTGGGATTGATCGGCTTGCCAATGACCAGCGGACCATCGCCCAGATCAGGCAGCGCGGATTCCTGCTGCTTTTTTTCGGCCTTTTGCTGCTGCAGGCGCTCCATGGCTTTTTTAACCAGCTCCTGGTCCTGCTGCTGCTGTTTGGCCTTGAGTTCCTTGATTTTTTGCTCGGAAGCTGACTGATCGACCAATGGATGAATCCGAAACTGTGGAAAACCGACTTTTTGATAGCCTTCTTCAATTGCACTTAAAAGGTTCTTGACGAAAAAGTCTTTGATGGCCTCGTTTTCCAGCAGCAGCTGCACTCGGTTGCCATCGACTTCAGGAATCGTCTTGGCGCAGACCTCGCGTGCCATTGGGGATTCACCGACTTCGGCATCGACTACGTATGACCAATAGTCGCCGATTGCCTTAGCATCCAATTCATCAGTCGGCGTATCGATTCTGACTTTGGCATCCACGCCCGCCAGCTCGCGAAAACTGATCTGCAAAGCTGAGACGAACTGGCGAAACAATTCATAAGGCATTACCTTGCGCAGGACGATATCAAATTCCCAGCACTTGGACTTGCGGTGAACGATTACCTGCTTGATCTTGCCGTCTTTAAAAGCAGGATCGTCTTTAGCCATGTTCAGCTGATCCAGCAAGTGTTCAAACAGTTCATGTCGTGATAACTCCACTCCAATGCTCCTCTCTGATTTCATTAAAAAAAGCGGCTAAAAGCAGAATCTATTCTACCTTTAAACCACCTTTTGTAAAGTCTGCCGCTCAATAATCAGTCAGCGGCTGTTTCGGTAGCTGGCGTCAGCTGCTTAAGCAAAATGCCAACCGTGTTTTCAATTTCTTCCTGCTTGATTTCAATCGTTTCGCCGGTCTTGCGAATCTTGACCTCAACGATTCCTTCGCTGGCCTTCTTGCCGACCGTGACCCGCAATGGCAGACCAATCAGATCGGCATCGGCAAACTTAACGCCGGCCCGTTCCTTACGATCGTCGAGCAGTACTTCATAACCAGCTGCTTCCAAGGTTTTGGTGATGTTTTCAGCCATCTGCATCTGCTCTTCGTTTTTAGCGTTAACCGGAATTACGTGCACGTCAAATGGCGCGATACTGTCCGGCCATGCCAGCCCATGTTCGTCAGCCGTCTGTTCAGCAACTGCCGAGAGCAACCGTGAGACACCGATACCATAGCAGCCCATCACCATATCGGTTTGCCGGCCGTTTTGATCCAGCACCTGCGCGCCTAAGATCTTGGAATAATGCGTACCAAGCTTGAAGATGTGTCCCAGCTCGATTCCCCGCGTAAACTTGATTGGCTGACCATCTGGCGCGATTTCGCCTTCTTGAACGTTGCGGAAGTCGCCGAACTCATCAACGCGGAAGTCGCGATCTAAATTGGCGTTGACGTAGTGGAAGCCGTCTTCATTAGCACCGCAAGCCATGTTGACCAGGACTTTGACGTAGTTGTCGGCCAAGATCTTGACTTCTTCACCCACGCCAACGGGACCAAGCGAACCAGGATGCGCACCCAGGTATTTTTCTGCGTCTTCTTCAGTGGCCAGACTAAGCTCTTCACAGTCCAGCGCATTTTCGACTTTGGTTTCGTTAACCTCGTCATTGCCGCGCATCAATACCAGTACCGGCACCGTTTCTTCTTCATCCATCTTAGCCATGTACAGCATCGACTTGATGATCTGACTGCTTTCCAGCCCCAGACTTTCGGCTGCCTCATCAACGCTGTGCGCACCTGGCGTAGCCTGTTTTTGCAGTTCAGCCGGATCAGCCGTCTGCTGGACGCCGACAAACTTGCTCGTGGCTTTTTCCAGGTTGGCAGCATAGGTTCCATCCGTGTAGGCAATCGTATCTTCCCCAACCTCGGCTGGTGCAGAGAATTCCTGGGAGTTCTTGCCCCCCATCGTACCAGAATCAGCCAGGATCACCTTGTAGTCCAGGCCAATCTTGTCGAAGATATTGCGGTATGCCTTAGCCTGCAGACTGTATGCCTCATCCAGACCAGCTTGATCAGCAGAGAAAGAGTAGCCATCCAGCATTTCGAATTCCTTACCCCGCAGAATGCCATAGCGTGGCCGATCCTCATCACGGAACTTGTCTTGCAACTGGTAGACGACCAGTGGCAGTTTCTTATATGACTGCACGCTGTCACGCAGAATACTGGTAATCGTTTCTTCATGCGTTGGTCCCAGGATAAATTCACGATCGCGGCGGTCCTTGAGCTTAAACAGGTTGTCGCCATAGCTTTCGTAGCGGCCTGACTTCTTCCACAGATCAGCAGGCAGCAGTGCCGGCAGCATCATTTCAACGGCACCAGCCTTGTCCATTTCTTCGCGAATGATGTTTTCAACCTTGCGAATCACGCGGTAGGCCATTGGCAGATAAGCCCAGACCCCGGCAGAGACCTGATAGATGTAGCCAGCCCGCACCATCATCTTATGACTGAGCGCTTCGGCATCAGCTGGTGCTTCTTTTTTGGTAGGAATCAAAATCTTTGATTGCTTCATAATTTAAAAAAATACTCCTTTGAACGGCTTCATGAAACGGAGCCAAGATTTTTAATGAATAAAGTAGCGTTGAATATCGTTCCAAGTAACCAGAATCATCAACAGCATCAAAAAGGCAAAACCAATAATCGTAACGATCCCCTCAGCTTTTTCGGGAATCGGCCGCCTGATGACCGCCTCGATAATGTTCAATAACAGCTTACCACCATCAAGAGCAGGAATTGGCAGCAGATTGACGATTCCCAGGTTAATCGACAAGAGCGCCAGGAAATTAAGCACGCCATTGATCCCCAATGCAGTCGCCTGCGAGGTGCCGGCATAGATCGCGACCGGTCCACCTAAGTCGTTGAGGCTAAAGCCATGTGTAAACATGTGGCCTAAGACGCTGAAGATCAGAGTACCGGCCTGGACGAACCGCTGCCAGCCAAACGTGATTCTTGATTTGGCGTCGGTTTTTTGTTCTTCAACAATGCCGACCTGACCAACCGTCTCATTCCCCTGTTTGACCTTTTTAGGCGTCATCGTCGTGGTATGCCGACGACCATCGCGCTGATACTCAACCGTCAGCTTTTTGCCGGGATTGCCTGAAATTTCAGTTGCCAAAGCAGTCCAGTTCTTGGTTTTTTTACCATTGATCTGAGTAATCCGATCACCGGTCTGCAAACCTGCCTTGGCCGCTACCGAGTCAGAACGAACCGCGCCCAGTCGATTGCTGTTGGTGGGAATGCCGCTGAGCGTAAAGCCCAGAATAATAAAGACGACCAAAGACAGCAAGAAGTTGTTGAACGGCCCCGCGAAGTTGGTCAGCATGCGATTACCCAGACTGGCAGAACGAAACTGCACGTCTTTAGGCGCAATCTGAACAACCGTGCCGTCATTTTCGATAATCGTAGCGTCATGATCGACAGCGTATGTTTTGACCGTGCTTTCATCACCATTGACATACCCTTTGATCCATAAGCCTTCATTCAGGTCATGATCAATCAGCTGCAATGGGATGCCTTGAAACAGCGTGTTTTTATCACTGGTATTGATGCTGGTGACTTTTTGCTGGTCATTGAGCTGAATGGCAACCGGCGTTCCGGGACGCAGCGACTCTTCATCTTCTTCATCAGCACCTGCCAATCGGACATACCCGCCCAATGGCAGAATCCGGATCGTATAGGTCGTGCCGTTTTTGCGATGCCACCAGATCTTGGGACCCATGCCAATCGAAAATTCACGAACCAGAATCCCGGCCCGCTTGGCAAAGTAGTAGTGGCCATATTCATGCACCAAGACCAGCAGTCCAAAGACAATAATAAAGGTAATAATCGTTAATATCACAGAATCGCCTCACCTTTCGGCCAGCTTAGATAATCCCCAGCAGGTACAGCGCCGGCATGACCAGCAGCATGCTGTCAAACCGATCCAAAATACCACCATGGCCAGGCAGGATCTTACCGGAGTCCTTAACGCCGTAGAATCGCTTGAGTGCTGATTCGACCAGGTCACCGAATTGACCCAGAATCGAGAGCAGCAGCGTCAAAAAGACCATCAAGCCCCAGTTGTGATAGCCAACTGGGAAGAAATAAAGATAAACGGCCAGAACCACCGTGGCCAAAAGCGTGCCGCAGATTGAGCCTTCCCAGGTTTTATTCGGACTGACGCGCGGTGCCAGCTTGTGCTTGCCCAGCTTGCGGCCAAACAGATAGGCGCCACTGTCAGTCAGCCAGACGATCAGCATGGCATACAAAAGCGTCGTAAAGCTGACGGCCCGGGCTGCCAAGAAATTGTTAAAGCCAATGCCGATGTAGAGCATGCCCAAAGTCAAGACGCCGGCATCGTCAAAGCTGAAGCGCTGTTTATGCACAACCGTATGCAGCAACAAAAGCAGCACCATTACGTACATGGCAAACAGCCGCGTAATGTGACTCGGCAAAAAGCCCAGCCAGCTGTTAGGCAGGACCATGATTGCCACGCCAATGTAGCTGACGATCGCTGGAAAAGACGTCAAAAACATCTTTTTCATGCTCAGAATCTCGCCCATTGCGATCATGCCTAATGCAACTGCTGCAATCGTTAATGGCCAGCTGCCGTAGACAATCAATGGAATAAAGATCGCCAAGGCAACGATCGCCGTAATAATCCGTGTTTTCACTAATCTTCACCCGTTTCTATTTATTTACCAAACCGCCAAAACGACGGTGTCGCCCTTGAAAATCAATCAGACAGCGTTTGAGCGTCTCGCCATCAAAGTCTGGCCAGTGTTCTGGTACGAACAGCAGCTCACTGTAGGCAATCTGCCAAAGCATAAAGTTCGAGATCCGCTCTTCGCCACTGGTCCGAATTAAAAGATCAGGATCGGCAAACTCGCCCAGCTGTGCTGACATCAGATGTCCGCTGATCGTGTCTTCAGTGATGGAAGCAGGATCAAGTTCGCCAGCTGCGGCCTGTTGCGCGATTGTCTGCACGGCCCGTTTGATTTCATCACGCGCGCCATAGTTGAGCGCGAAGTTTAGAATCATGCCGTCACAGTCTTTGGTATCAGCCATTGCATCATTAACGGCTGTTTGCGTTTTTTCTGGCAGTCTGGTGATATCACCCATAACCGTTACCTTAACGTTATGCTTAACCAGGTCTGGCACGAACGTATTAAAGAAGCGAATCGGCAAGTCCATCAGGTAGCTGACCTCGCTTTCCGGCCGCTTCCAGTTTTCCGTTGAAAAAGCATACAGTGAAAGTACTTTTACGCCCATATCGCTGGCAGCAATCGTGACTTTTTTAACCGTCTGCATGCCCTGTTTGTGACCCGCCACGCGAGGCAGGTGTCGCGCCTGCGCCCAGCGGCCATTGCCATCCATGATAATGGCGACATGGGCTGGGATGCGGGACATATCCAATTGCGGCTCGTCTGCCGCCTGGTGATTCTTGTTAAACAAGAACAACCCTCCATTTCCGCATTGTTTTTTAATTGCAACACTTTTCATTTTACCAGAAATCTAGGCCTGGCTCTACATTTGTCGCCAACTATGCATAATTTTAAAGCTGGTTTTTGCATTCTGAGTCTTCTTTGCCAGTCAAAATAAAAAAAGAAACCAACGCCACGCGCGCTGATTTCTCTTTTGAACTAGAATATAGAACTTAGCCTTCCATTAGTTCTTTTTCTTTTTCGTCGGCAATCTTTTCCAGGTTCTTGATTCCTTCATCAGTTTCTTTTTGAACCTTGTCTTCCAGCTTGTGGAATTCATCATCGTTAAAGTCGCCGTTCTTGTTACCCTTCTTCAGGTCGTCCATGGCTTCGCGCCGCACGTTACGAACCGCAACCTTGGCCTTTTCCAGTTCCGCCTTGACCTGCTTGACCAGTTCCTTACGCCGTTCTTCAGTCAGCTGTGGAATTACCAGCCGAATTGCCGAACCGTCGTTTTGTGGCGTCAAGCCCAGATTGGAAGCATAGATTGCCTTTTCGATTTCACCAAGCAGACTTTCATCATATGGTGAGATCAGCAGTTGCCGTGCTTCTGGAATCGTAATCGAAGCAACCTGATTCAAAGGCGTTGGCACACCGTAGTACTCAACTTTAACCGAGTTCAGCAAGCTGGCGTTGGCGCGACCGGCCCGAATATCAGCCAGTGCCCGCCGCAATGCGTCCCCAGACTTACTCATCTTTTCTTTAGCTTCTGCCAGGATTTGTTTACCTTCAGCCATTATTTATTCCCCCTCAATCGTGGTCCCAATCTCTTCGCCTTTAACGACACGGACAATGTTGCCAGGCGTGTTCAGATTGAAGACTACCAATGGAATGTGATTGTCCATTGACAGCGAGCTGGCAGTGGAGTCCATCACTTGCAGGTGTTTGTCCAAAATGTCCATGTGCGTCAGATGATCAAACTTAACGGCATCCTTGACCTTGTTTGGATCAGCAGAGTAGACGCCGTCAACGCCATTTTTAGCCATCAAGATTGCATCGGCATCCATTTCGGCAGCCCGCAATGCAGCCGTCGTGTCAGTCGAGAAGTATGGCGAGCCCGTACCAGCAGAGAAGATTACCACACGACCCTTTTCCAGGTGACGAATGGCCTTGCGACGAATGTATGGTTCGGCAATCTGACGCATTTCAATGGCCGTTTGAACTCGTGTTGGCACCCCAACTGATTCCAGCGCATCCTGCAGCGACAGACCGTTCATGATCGTACCCAACATGCCGATGTAGTCAGCTTGAGCACGTTCCATTCCCATTTGTTCGCCGGTAACGCCGCGCCACATGTTGCCACCGCCGCAGACGATGCAGACTTGAACGCCCAAATCGCAGACCTGCTTGATTTCTTCAGCGATCTTCTTGATTACCGGCGGATTGATACCAAAGCCTTTTTCACCCGCCAAAGCTTCACCACTGAGCTTCAAAACGATCCGGTTGTATTTTACTTTAGACATTTGAAATTCCTTCCTGCTATGCATGATTTTGCAAAAAAAGCGCACCGATGTCATCGACCAGTGCGCAATTTCGTCAATTAACGAATTACTTCAGTTGTTCCTTGACTTCAGCAGCCAGGTCGCTTTGCTTCTTTTCGATACCTTCACCGACTTCGTAGCGGATAAAGCTCTTCAGCTTGCCACCCTTGGATTCAACGTATTCAGCAACCGTTACGTCTGGGTCCTTGACAAAGTCTTGGTCTGCCAGGCAGATTTGGGACAGGAACTTGTTAAGACGACCTTCAACGATCTTGTCAACGATCTTTTCAGGCTTGCCTTCGTTCAGCGTTTCTTCCTTGAAGACTTCGCGTTCGTGAGCCAGACGATCAGCTGGAACTTCTTCGCGCGTCATGAATTCTGGGTTAACGGCAGCAACGTGCATGGCAACGTCTTTAGCCGTTTCTTCGTCAGCGCCTTGCAAAACGACCAGCGCAGCAATCCGACCGCCTTGGTGCAGGTAAACACCAAAGTTGTCGCCGTCTTCCTTGTTAACGAAGGCGAAGCGACGCAGAGAAACCTTTTCACCAGTCTTTTGCGTCGTGGAGATCAGGTCATCGTTCAGCGTACCGTTGGCCGTCTTGGAAGCCAAAGCAGCGTCCAGGTCAGCTGGCTTGTTTTCCAGCAGCACCTTGGTAACGTCAGCCAGTGATTCCTTGAATGGGTCAGAAGCAGCCACAAAGTCCGTTTCTGAGTTCAATTCAACGATAACTGCCGTGTTGCCATCAACCGCAATGTTGGTCAGACCTTCAGCAGCGATACGGTCGCTCTTCTTGGCAGCCTTGGCAATCCCCTTTTCACGCAGCCAGTCCATTGCCTTGTCCATGTCACCATCACTGGCAACCAGGGCCTTTTTAGCGTCCATGATTCCGGCACCGGACTTCTTCCGCAGTTCCATTACTTGCTTAGCTTTGATTTCAGCCATGAGTACGTCTCTCCTTAAAAATAGTTGTTTTTAATGAAAAAGGCTGTTTTGCGCTTAGGCCAAAATGGTCCAAACTGCAAAACAGCCCAAGCGTTAACTAATTTGGTTAGTTGTTGCCTTCAACGCTGTTCTTCAGATTTTGCAGATCGTCTGAAGAAACTTCCTTTGGTTCGTCAGCAGCTTCAACGACTGCTTCGGCTTGCTTGGCATCGTCTTGGCCTTGCTTGCCTTCGATGACAGCATCTGCCATCTTAGCCGTGATCAGACGAACGGCACGAATAGCATCATCGTTGGATGGGATGATAACATCAACATCGTCAGGGTCAGTGTTGGTGTCAACCATGGCAACGATTGGAATGTGCAGCTTTTGAGCTTCCTTAACAGCGATTTGTTCCTTGTGTGGGTCCACAATGTACAAAACGTCTGGGATGCGTGGCATGTCTTCAATACCGCCCAGGAAACGTTCCAGCTTTTCGCGTTGCTTAGTCAGCACGGAAACTTCCTTCTTTGGCAGTACGTCGAACGTACCGTCTTCGCTCATCTTCTTCAATTCCTTCAGGCGAGCAATCCGAGATTGGATCGTCTTCCAGTTGGTCAGGGTACCACCCAGCCAACGGTGGTTGACGTAGTATTGACCTGCACGCACAGCTTCTTCTTCAACAGAGTCTTGTGCTTGCTTCTTCGTACCAACGAACAGAACAACGCCGCCCTTAGCAGCAACGTCCTTCATGTAGTCGTAGGCAGTGTCGATCATCTTGACCGTCTTTTGCAGATCGATAATGTAGATGCCGTTGCGTTCCGTAAAGATGAATGGCTTCATCTTAGGGTTCCAGCGACGAGTTTGGTGACCAAAGTGGACACCGGCTTCAAGCAATTGCTTCATGCTAACAACAGACATGAATCATACCTCCAAATAGTTTTTTCCTCCCTGTCGTTCATCTGTCAGGGGCACCAGCTGGCACTTCCTCTGACATCCCGCCAGGTGTGAATTGGGCATTTAGCACCGACTGATAGTATACAAAAAAAGGCCTGCCACCGCAAGCCTTTTTTCTTCAATTATTTGAATTAGTCAAACTTAACCAGCTTATCAGAAGTCCCCGTTTCAATCAGGTCTTTGTTGGCTGACAGACTAAACTTAACCATGTTCTGAACGGCAATGTTGGTGTAGAAAGCCGTGTGTGGCGAAATCAGAACGTTTTCACGTGAATTGAGATTCCAGAATTCTGGATAGGTCATGTTCTTGCCCACCATATTGTGGTTAAAGACTTTGGTTTCGTCTTCCAAAACATCCAATGCCGCCCCGGCAACCTTGCCAGAGTCAAGTGCATTGATCAAAGCCTGCTCGTCAATCAGCGGACCACGCGAGGCATTGACGATAAAGACACCATCACGCATCTTATCGAAGGCTGCTTTGTTCAGCATGTGCTCAGTTGATGGGAACAGCGGAATATGCAGCGTAACTACCGTGGCCTTGGCATAGAGCTCGTCTAAAGTGTCAACGTAAAGGCCTTCTTTTTCCAGTTCTGGGTTGTGATAAACATCATAGGCGATCACTTTAGCACCAAAGCCCTTGTAGATATCGATTGCAACACGACCAATGTGACCAGTCCCGATAACGCCGACCGTCTGCTGATTCAGTTCTTGGGAAATCTGTGGGGCCCAGCGGAAGTCGCCACGCTCAAACTTGTGGAAGTATTCCTTGGTCCGCCGCAACAGATTCATCAATTGCGTAACGGAAAATTCTGCGATGGCAGCTGGTGAATATACCGGTACGTTGGTAACCTTAAACCCATACTTCTTAACCGTAGCTGGGTTCATGTTGTCAACCCCAACATTACGCAGGGAAACATTATGAATGCCATAGGAGTCCAGCTTTTCAAAAACCGCATCGGTATATGGCTTTTGCTGGTAGACAACTACCCCATCAAAGCCTTTTGCCATTGCGACCGTTTCTTCATCCAGCAGCTTGTCGGTAATTTCAACTTCAACTTCTGGGTTTTCTTGTTCCCATTCCTTAACGAAAGGTTTTTCATCTTCACGAATACCATAAGCTAAGATCTTCATTGATTTCATACCTCCGATTGGCTTAGTTGTTTTTCATCGTTACTTCCAGTATAACCCAAAAGTTCATAGTTTAACAATTTTAGCTATTTTTGTTTATGAAAGCTCTTCAAAAGAAACCCAAATGATGAGAAAACGCTTCTAAAATTCCAATTTCGTAATCAAAAAAACACGATGTCTGCAAAACATCGTGTCAAAATTATTATCCTAGTTTAACCAGTTTGTCGCTGGCTCCCGTCAAGATCAATTCACGACTGGCATCCAGACTCTGCTCAACCATATTGCGCACGGCTTCATCGGTATAGAATGCAGTATGCGGTGTAATCAAAACGTTCTCGCGCGATTCAAGATTATCAAATGCCGGATAGTTGGACGGCTGATTGGCCATATCCTTGTTAAAAATCTTGGTCTCATCTTCCAAGACATCCAGGGCAGCCCCACCAACCTGGCCGCTATCAAGCGCTTCAATCAGATCCTGCTCATCGATTAAAGAACCGCGCGACATATTAATGATCAAAACACCCTTTTGCATTTTGGCAAAGGCATCCCGATTGAGCATGTGGTAAGTTGATTTAACGGCTGGCACGTGCAAAGAGATCACCGTCGACTCTTTATACAGCTCATCTAAAGAATCAGTAAACACGCCAGCCTTAACCAGATCTGGCTTAGGACGATGATTGTAGACCATCACGCGGGCACCAAAGCCCCGGCAGATATGCGCCATAACTCGGCCAATATGACCCGCGCCAACAATGCCGACCGTCTGTTGATTGAGCTCGCTGGCAATGTTTGGCGCCCAACGATAGTCGCGCTTGGCAAACTTATTCTGAAATTCCTTAGTTCGCCGCAATAGGTTCAGCAGCTGCGTGACGCCAAATTCAGCAATGGCAGCTGGCGAGTAGACCGGCACGTTGGTAATCTTAAAACCATACTTGACTGCCGCTTCAGCATCGATGTTGTCAACGCCAACGTTACGCAAAGAAAGGTTGTGAATGTTCATCTCATGTAGCTGTTTTAAAAGGTCAGCCGAGTAGCTTTTCTGCTGGTAGGCAACCACACCATCGCAGCCCGCGGCCAATTCAGCCGACTCAACGTCCAGCGGCTTGTCCGTACAGATCAGCTCAACGTCTGGATTGGCCCATTGCCAGTTTTTAACATAAGGACGTTCATCTTCACGAATCCCGTACGCAATAATCTTCATATCTCAAATTCCTCCACTACATAAACAAATCTTTATCTCCAAAAAAGATTATACAGACAGATTTAATTGAATGGAAGAATCTTTAATCAAATTTTAATATTATGTGCTCGCAAGTAAGCAATTTTCTTAGCGCGCGACTGATGTTTAAAATGCCATTCCGCACTCAGCGCATCATGCTGATTATCGAACTCCTCATAGTACAAAAGCTTGAGCGGATGGCGTTTCTGCGGTCGGGTATACTTGGCTCCCTTGCCGGATTGATGCATCGCAAACCGGCGCCAGACATCCGTGGAGTAGCCGCCATAAAGCGTGTGATCCGCGCAATAGAGCACGTAAAAATAATAATGCTGCTCAGATATTTGAGCCATTAAGCATCGCCTGCACTTCCGGACCATACTTACCATCTTCGCCCGCCACGATCAACGGTGGCATAATCCGTGTCCCATTCGGCTTGCCGTCTTTAATTGCCTCAATCAGCACCATATTGGCCTCCATGCCTGGTTTGGGATATACGAACTTGATCCGCTTGGGTGCCAATCGATGAGCCGTCATTGTCGCTAAGATTTCCGGCAGGCGGTCCGGTCGATGAACCAGATAGCCGCGTCCGTTCATCTTCAAAAGGCCGCTCATCCGATCACAGACCATTGCCAGATCAATCGTCAATTCATGACGGGCAATGGCCAGATAGCGATTTGGATTTTTTTGACTGGCCGGCGCGTTCTTAAAATAAGGCGGATTGCACACGACCACATCGGCTCGGTCCTTGGCTACGTATCGGTAGACGTTGGCAACATCATCATTGATCACTTCATAGCGGGCCGTCAGATCATTTAAGGCCACTGATCGCCGGGCCATGTCAGCCAGTCGTTCCTGCAGCTCAATTTCATAAAAATGCCCGCCCAGCTTATGATGCAAAAACAGACCGATTGCACCATTCCCAGCACACAGATCCACGATTTTGATTTTTTGACGCTGATTTGGTCGCACAAAATCTGCCAGCAAGACGGCATCCAGCGAAAAAGCAAAGACTTCGCTGGATTGAATGATTTGTACTCCTTGCGCGCTGAGCTGATCAATGCGCTCGTTTGGTTTAAGCTGAACGGTTGTCATATTTTTCCTCACTTGGTTGCTAATAATTTACTGTAGCTGTATATGTTTGCTTGCATGTTTTAGTATGGTTAGTCATACTAAATATATAAAATTACTTTAAAAATTGGGAGTTGTTTAAATGCTCTATGATTTCTTGGTTCATCTGGTCAATCCGCTGTTAACGCTGTTTAACGGCCGGCCTCAGATTGAACATAAAGATCGCCTTCCCGAGGGCAACTACATTATCGTCGCACCACATCGTACCTGGTTGGATCCGGTATTGTTAGCACTGGCCGTCTATCCTAAGAAATTTACGTTCATGGCTAAAGAAGAGCTTTTTAAGGGGCGGTTTGCCAATTGGTTTCTGCGCAAGCTGGGGGCTTTTCCCGTCAACCGCAAAAATCCCGGCCCCTCTGCTATTAAAACACCGGTCAAACTGCTTAAAAATGGTGATCGCTCAACTATCATCTTTCCGACCGGCTCGCGTTATTCCAGCAAGATTAAAGGCGGTGCGCTGATTATCGCCAAAATGGCCAACGTGCCGCTGGTGCCAGCCGTTTACCAAGGACCATTGAAACTAAGCAGCATCTTCAAGCGACAAAAACGCAAGATCAATTTCGGCGAGCCAATCTACATTGACCGTAAAATGCGCCTGACCGATGAGAATCAGCAGGAACTGGAACGCCAGATGCAGATGGCATTCGATCAGCTGGACAATGAGCTTGATCCCAATTATCACTACTACATGCCCGAAAAACCAAAAGACGACGATTTTTAATCGGGCTTATCAATTTTAAATTAAGTCTTGACTTTAGCCTGACAGCTGGCCACTAAAAATCAGTCAGACTGACCAGGATTTTCGTCAATATTAATCAAAAAGGATCGATGCAGTGCACCGGTCCTTTTTAATTGCTATTTGCCTGCCTTGCGCGCTTGAGCCTTCATCGCTTGCATCATTTGGTGCAGTTTGCGATCTGAAGGTTTTTGGCCCATTTGCATCATCATCGTCCGCAGCATATCTTCAGAAATCGGCGGATTGTTACGCAGGTAGTTTTCCATGTATTTCCGAGCACCAAAGAAGCCAACCAAAAGGCCAACCAGCAGTGCCAGGATGATCAACATGATACTAAGCCCAGTACTCATGGATGTTTCCCCCTTATTTTAGATAACGATACTAATGTTACACGATATCGGCGTCAAATAAAAGACGCATTCGATGAATTAATCATTGAATCAGTCGTCACGCAGCCCTTTTTTGCGTTGAATCTGCCGAACTTTTTCCGGTGTGACCTCTTTGCCATCCTTATCAAAGATCCGCATCATCTCAATATTTGAACGAAAAGCCTCTCGGAAATTCTTGAGATATTGATCGCGTAGCTGTTTGCGTTCAGCTTTTTCGGCCGCGGTCAGTCCTTCCGCTTTGTTTTTGTGTGCCAGCTCATTGATTCGTTTGAGCAGCTTTTCTTGTGCTTGTGAATCAGCCATAATTTTCTTCCCCTCTGCCTTAAACAGCGATTTTTACGTTACTTAGTGTAGCGAACGCCGCATTATTTAGCAAGCAATCCGCGCCGTTAAGTTTCAACGAACGTATGTTTGAAAATGTTTGGCAAGTATGATATAATTGCTCCAAATCTGAAAATGAGGTGGCAACATGGTAAAAACAGCAGCCAGCAAGCAAATGGCCGTTCTCAGCTACATTCATCAACAGGTCGCCACTCACGGCTATCCGCCAACCGTTCGCGAAATCTGTAAAGCTGTCGGCCTTTCATCTACATCTACCGTTCACGGGCATATCAATCGACTTATCAAGAAAGGATACCTGCAAAAGGATCCTTCCAAGCCGCGTGCCCTAGAAATTACGCCCGCCGGCATGGATGTCTTGGGAATTGCGCCAAAGCAGGAAAAAATTCCATTGTTAGGAATCGTTGCTGCCGGTGAGCCGATTCTCGCTGTCGAAGATGCAACCGATTATTTCCCGATCCCGCCTTCGATTCCGGACCATAACGATCTGTTTATGCTGCAGATTCAAGGTAATTCCATGGTCAACATGGGGATCTTAAACGGCGACAAGGTTATCGTTCGTAAACAGGATACCGCTAAAAATGGCGATATCGTAATTGCCATGAATGATGACAATGAGGCTACCTGCAAGCGTTTCTTCAAGGAAAACGGTCATTATCGCCTGCAGCCAGAAAACGATACAATGGCCCCAATCATCCTGGACCGGGTAACCATTTTAGGCAAAGTCGTTGGGCTTTTCCGCGATAGCATCTATTAAAAAAAGAGATGGGAGTTTTCCCATCTCTTTTTTAATCTTTATTATCAGCATCAGACTTTTGACTGCTGGCAGTTACTGCATCAGTAGTTTCAAGGGGATGCCCCAGCTGTTCTAAAATCATTTGCCAATCATGGTCCGGATTTTTCACCTTACAGGAGACCTCATCCAGATCTACGCGCCAGACATGAACCGGATCAACCATTGCTGCAGTCAGCGGATGCGGCATTCTGGCCACATAATGATGCATCATCACGGTTAAGGCATGCACCTTGTCAGCCGCATCAGTCAGCTCTTTAACCGTTCCTTTGCCAATCAAGCTGCGAAACCGGGCGCTAAATGCACTGTCTTGCGGCGCGGGAAGCAGTTGATAGTCGCTTTCCATCTCAACACCAACATGCGGATTAGCCTGCATCAAACGAGCACGCTGACCGGCCGCATTCCCATGAAAGTAAAGATGAAAATGTTGCTGCTCATCCAATTCATAGCCAAAGTGGACCGGAACGACATACACCGATTCGCCATCCTGTACGCCGAGCCGCGCAATATCGCAATGCGCCATCACCCATTCAACCGTCAGCGGATCAAAATAGATATCATTCCTCATCAAAAAGTGCCTCTTTTATAATCGTTTTTTAATAAATTATAAAAAAGGCAATGACGAATTGCAATCTCAGTCAGCTTGAAAATTTTACAGCTGCTGCTTATCAACGTATTGGCGCTGATGATTCTTTTGACCGGCTAAGACGAAACGAGCCGGATCCGCACTGATGTCGTACTCAACATCTGCTTTATTCATTCCAAGCTGGTCATTGAACTGCTGCTCATAGGCCGCAATCGAGATCAGCTGGCGTTCACTGAGATCTCCAGCCACGTTGCTCAGCTGTTCTTGATAGCCAGGCTGCAGAATCCCGCTGTAAAACTCGCCTTCCGCTCCGGATCCATAGCTAAACAGGCCGATGCGCTCACCTGCCTTTAGATCAGGGTCATTTTGCAAAAGCGACATCAAGCTTAAATAAAGCGAACCGGTATAGAGATTGCCGACCCGGCGGCTGTAGTTTTGGCTGGCCAACAATGCTTTGCGCAGGCGCCAGGCCGTTTGATCATCCCGTTCACCCAAGACAGCTTCCAAAGCTTTTTTGCCCATCTTGGTAAATGGCAGATGAAAAGCGATTGCCCCAAAATCATCCAGCTTGCGATCCGTCAGTTTTTCATAGCGATTCAGCGTGTGCTTGAAAAAGTCAATGTAGACATTGGTCGAATACTTGCCATCAACCATGGCTTCAGTAGCATAAAGCGGCCGCCAAAAGTCCATCACGTCTTGCGAATAAGCAACGCTGGTCCGTTCAATCGCCAAAATCCGCGGTTCAGCCGTAATCAGCATGGCAACCGCTCCAGCACCCTGCGTAACCTCGCCAGCCGTCTTTAAGCCATAACGCGCCACGTCAGCTGCAATTACCAAAACCGCCTTTTCTGGTTCCAATGCCACCTGTCCTCTGGCAAATTGAATCGCAGCCGTTGCTGAATAGCAGGCTTCCTTAACTTCAACGGTCCTTACGTAGTCATCCAGATTCAGCAGCCGCTTAACATAGATGGCGCTGGCTTTAGAATTGTCGATTCCTGATTCGGTAGCAACGATCACCGTGGCAATGCGCTCTCGATCACGTTCATTCAGCATTTTGTCGGCAGCAGCAGCTCCCATTGTCACGATATCCTGCGTAGGCGGTAAAACTGCCTGCTCGCTTTGACCAATCCCAATTAGGTATTTATTGGGATCGACACCGCGCACTTTAGCCAGTTCAGTCAAATCAATATATTCTGACGTTGTCGCAAACGCCATCTTATCAATTCCGATCTTCATCTGCACTCACCTAGTCTACATCGGCAATCGGATTTTCTTTAGTCAAGTAGTGTGGTGCGCTCGGCTTTTGACCAAAGTAGTGTTCAATCAGCTTTTGCAGCTCATCCATTGCCTCATGCGTCCGCAGAATCTGATCCTCATTAACTGCTTCCATAACGATAACCACGTTTTTAGAATCGCTGGTCAGCATCGTGCGTTGAGCATCACGCCAGTTTAGACTGCGGCAAACGGCACCCTCATCGTCATAATAGAGAATCTCGCCTTCACGAGCTGGATCATCTTTGTCAGCGCCAACTGGTTGGAAGCTTTCGCCGCCCTTAGCCTTGCCCAGATGCATGTCACCGGCAATCTTGTCACGGTCTTCAATGCCAACCGGAACGCCATAGCGCAGCGAGATGCTGTTGTAGACGTCAACCAATGGCTCAATCGGCTCAAACACGTGTCCTTGGCTGGCTCGTTTCAGCAGTGCCTCAATTGATGCTCGGGCACCCTTACGCTTAGGGAACTTGGCATAGGCTTCACGCCACTGTGCAACGACTGGATTATCACGGAAAGTTTCTTCTTTAGTGAACTTGGCTGATTCCGCTGTTGCCTGTTTTAATAATTCAGCACGTTCGGCCTTGTTTTCATCCGTATCATGATTGTCAATTCCATCAACGTACATAATTGCAATCTCTGCATCTGGAAAAACATCCCAAAAACTTTCATCGACTACGACTCGCTTCATAATAAAACTCCTTTATCCATTTAATATGTCTTTATTATATCTAATATCATCAATAATTTCTTTGACCGCCTGCTTTAACAAAATCCCAGTCTTTTTCCAGATTTTGGCGCATCCGCTGCAGATAGTCATGAGCCTGCTTAGCTTCCTGGGGCGAAAAGCCTTGTAAAGCGACCTCATTTGAATGTTCATTTTCACGAATAATAAACGGGTATAGTTCCGCTCCTTTTTTCGTTACATACATTCGCTTGATCCGATGATTGGCCGGATCAGAACGCCGCACGATTAAGCCGTTTTTTTCCAATTTGGCAACCGCTCTGGCAATCGTCGTCTTATCCATCAAAATTAATTTGGCCAAATCCCGCGCAATAATGCCAGGATGCTCATAGATTCGAACCAAATATACGAACTGTCCCCGTGCCAGCTCTATTTTTTTAAATTCCGCGTTGGCCATGGCATCCAAGGCTCGCGATGCCATTCCCATCTCGCGTAATACATCAATCACCGTCCCGCCACCTTTCATGATCAATATTATATCGATTGTCGGTTGTAATTGCAACTTTAAACTGAAATGTGAAAAATATTCACGTTTTTTCTTATAAAATTTCAATTTGGGGTTTTCTTTTTCGATCCAGTATAGTAATATAATTAATCGTAAGGAGTGCCGACATTCACTTCTTTCTTGACTACCAGCTATTTGGTACGGTTCCGTTTCTTTAAACTGCGGGGAATCGTTATCTGATAGCTTTTTTTATTTATACATATTGAATAGTCACCATCAACTATAATCAGCGTCAAACTGCTGGCAGGTTAATTCAGGAAAATCCTCGTGGTCGCAAACCTACTGGACCTGTGAAAATTCAAATCTGGAGCGGTTGCGAGGGTTGCAACTACCTACTTCGCTCCGATTTTTGGTAAAAAGTAGATAATGATTTTCTCATCATATGTTTTATACCGATTTTCGTGCATAAAACCGTAAGTAAGACTGCACAGAACACTGAGCAGCTTAACGTTCCTGTCCAAGACTGCGTCAAGTTCAGCCTGGCTACTTAAAAAGCACTGGCGGTCACGATCTGGTTTGAGTCTCTTTGATCGCTGCATTTCGCCAGTAAAACTGCAAAAAACTCGTTTGATCCGCCATAACGTGCAACCAAACGAGTTTTATTTTAATCAAATTTAAGCTTTAAGATTGTCCATCGTTGAATTCAACAGCTGATCGACCGTAACGTTGCCGTGACTGTTGGCATGTCCCTTGGTCCATTTAAAGCGCAGCTGCTTGAATTTAGGCAGCAGCACGCTCACCTCGGCCCAAAGTTCTTGATTGGCAACCGGCTTGCCGCCAGAAGTCTTCCAGCCACGCCGCACCCAACTGTACAGCCATCCTTTATTGATCGCATTTAAAACGTATTGCGAGTCGAGAATGCCCTCAATCGGCTCGTTTTGCAGGTTTAACTCAAGCAGACGCTGCAGACACTTTAAAAGTCCCATGACCTCCATGCGATTGTTGGTAGCACCCAATTCACCAGCCGTATCGGTGATTTTTAAGCCATCCTCAAACCGAATCAGATAGGCCCAGGCTGCCAGATCGTCTTGATGAACGTGATCGCCCCGTCGATTGCCGCGATTGCGTGAACCACCATCCGTATAAAAAACAATCGTCGGAATAAATCGGGGGCCCTGTTCCTCGCCGAATAGATCCAGACTGGTCTGTGTTGCATGCTTGACGGCCCGCGGCTTGCTCTTTTCCGGCTGCTGCAGCCATGCCAAAGCCTCTTCTCTGGTCATAAATCCCTTGAAGCGCGCATTAGCAAAGCCAGCAACCTGTTTTTGGCATTCCGGCCAGCTGGTGTAGATGCCGGGCTTTTTGCCACGGCGCACGGCATAAAACTTTTTTGAAGCCAAATCAATTCCCCCTGCTATTGTTCTACTGAAGCGCCAGAAACCGCGTCCTGCGTCTTGTCCGGCGTCTGGATGTCGGCAAGCTGCTCGCCTTTTTGTAAACGATTAGCATGGATTGAAGCCGCCGATACGCCATCAATTATTTTACCATCAACTATCCCATGTTCAAAATCATGGGCTTCGCAAAGCTCGCAGATCCGCTCAACGTCCTCGGTAACCTGTAGCGCACCCAGGTACTGATTTTGAGCATCACGAATTGCATAATAGCGAATCAAAACACGATGCCCGTCCATGACCTGTGGCGATTCAACCACGTCTTTTGTACCGGTATGCAAAGCTTTTAAAACCTGCTTGACCAGTGGCTGTACAGGCTTAGGGTGACAACCCAGCACCGAATGCGTCAGGCGTTTCTGCAGTCGGTCGTTGTCGCGCCACGGGTTGGGCGAATACCAGACATATTCATCATTTTTGTTAACGTAATCCAATTCATATGGCATGTGGGCAAAAATTGCCGCGGCTTCTTTTAGCGTCAGCCGGCCGCTAAAAAACGTGATTGCGCCGCGTTCAAAAGTCGGTTCTGTGCTCATATCAACCATCCTCTCAAAATCGTTCTTAATTTATCTTAAAGGTAACCGTACCAAATCGCAAAGAATGCTAAAATAAAATTAGAATTAAAGCAGAAAGGGATGATTGTATGCGCAGACATCATCAACAATCAGCAGCCGCTAAAGATGAACGGGTCGAGCACTTCAATGCCGCTCCTGATACCGGCTTAACCAAAGATCAGGTGGCGCAGCGGACCCAGGCAGGCTTGACCAACACCGCGATCAATACGACCTTTAAAACCACGCGGCAGATCATCTACAGCAACACGTTTACTTTTTTTAACCTGATTTTCGTCGTTTTAGCCGTTTTATTGGTCATGGTTCGCTCATTTAAGGACATGACTTTTCTGCCCGTCATCATCGCCAACACCGTCATTGGCATTATCCAGGAATTACGGTCCAAAAAAGTGCTGGAAAAACTGACAGTGCTGAATGCTGCCAAAGCAACGGCAATTCGTGATGGCAAATCGATTCAGCTGCCGACTGATCAACTGGTTTTAGATGACATCATCGAACTGAAAACCGGCCAGCAGATTCCAGCTGACGCCCAACTTTTAACTGGCTCGCTCAACGTCAATGAGTCGCTGCTGACCGGAGAGGCTGATGAGATTGCCAAGCATCCCGGCGACAGTCTGATGTCAGGCAGCTTTGTCGTTTCCGGTTTGGCACGCGTACGCTTGACGCATGTCGGCGCCAATTCATATGCGGCTAAGCTGACAGCCAAGGCGCAAAAAATGGATACGACCGAAGAATCAGCCATGATCAAGTCACTCAATCGGCTGATCAAATTCGTCGGCATCATCATCATTCCAATTGGTGCCGCGCTGTTTTATGAATCATACGTGCATAATGGCAATCCGCTCAAACAAAGCATCGTTTCTATGGAAGCAGCTTTGATCGGTATGATTCCAGAAGGGCTCTATTTATTGGCAACCGTTGCGCTGGCTTTAAGTGCCATGAAACTGGCGCAGCAGCGGGTCTTATTGCACAGCATGAAAAGCATTGAGACGCTGGCCCGCGTTACGGTACTTTGCGTTGATAAAACCGGGACGATCACCGAAAATCAAATGCAGGTCCAGCGCTTCTTTTCTGCTCAGCAGGCACAGGTTGACGAAAATCGGCTGCGTAGTCTGATCAGTGATTTTTGCGCGGCCATGCCTGGTGACAACTCAACGATGAAAGCCATGAAAGAATACTTTACGCAAGGCAGCGGACGCCAGGCGGATCAGATCGTGCCGTTCAGCTCAGCCTGGAAGTATTCGGGCGTGGGCTTTGGCAATGAAAGCTATGTCTTAGGCGCGCCGGAAATGGTATTAAGAGAAAGTGCCGCCATGTTTAGCAGCGAGTTCGAGCCCTACGCCAAGCAAGGCTTCCGGGTCCTGGTATTCGGACAGTATCAAGGGCAGCTGACCAAAGCCAGTCTCAGTGCGCCGGTTACCCCATTAGGATTCATTTTGCTGAGAAATCCCGTTCGCAAGACTGCCCCAGCCACCTTCCGCTATTTTGCCGAACAAGGCGTCAAGATCAAGGTTATCTCAGGCGATGATCCATTAACGGTTGCCAGCGTTGCTAAGCAGGCACAGATCGAAGGCGCGCAAAACTGCGTCAGTGCTGCTACCTTGGCCGATGACGAATATGAAGGGGCCTTGCAGCGCTATACCGTTTTTGGTCGGGTCACGCCAGATCAAAAGCAAAAATTCGTCACCGCGCTGCAAAAGCAAGGTGAAGTCGTTGCCATGACTGGAGATGGCGTCAATGACATTTTAGCCATGAAACGAGCGGATACCAGTATTGCCATGGCTTCAGGCAATGAGGCCACCATGAATGCCGCTCAGATGGTGCTGCTTGATTCTGACTTTGCCAAAATGCCACAGGTCGTAGCCCAGGGACGGCAGGTTGTCAATAACATCGAACGATCAGCCAGTCTGTTTTTGGTCAAGAACATCTTCTCACTGCTCTTGTCCATCTTTACGCTGATCTTTGCCTTCAACTACCCGCTCGATCCTTCCCACATCACGCTGATCAGTCTGTTTACGATTGGGACGCCTTCATTCCTGCTGGCGTTGGAAACCAATCATCAGCGCATCCATGGCAAGTTTCTGCCCAACGTTTTGCGTCGCGCCCTGCCTGGTGGGATTACTGATATGTTTACGGTTGGCGTCATTGTGGTTTGTGGGGCCTTGTTTGGCCTCAGCCGCCAAGACATCTCAACGGCCTCAACCATGATTCTGGCCGCGGTCGGCTTTATGGTGCTCTACCAGATCTGTCATCCACTTAACAAATTCCGCAGCATCATCTTTTATGGCTGCATCATGGGGCTTTTGGTCTGTGCGTCGCTGTTTGGCAGTCTGTTTGGCATTGACCACGTTTCAGCAGTCGCCCTGGGTTTTGCCTTTGTCCTCTCTTTGACGAGCGATTCAAGTCTGACCCACCTGACGCGCTGGACGGATCTGGTTTACGAGCACTTTTTCGCCAATCTTGGTCAAAAGCCTAAACACGCCATGCAAAAACAAGCCTAGCAGCGTTTCCAACAGTTCAGCCAACCATTTTCACGGCTGTTCTTAAACGTCAGCAAACAATTAAAGACGGGTCCCGCATAACGCGTGATCCGTCTTTTTGATAACTTAGAATCCTTGAGTGGAACGGTTGTAATAGATTAGATGCTGCTCAAGCGTGGTGGGTTCAACAATCAGTTTAGTAACGCTGCAGTTTTCTGGTTCCAGAATCGTCAAGCCTGGCGCATGCGTGGCACTGGCCGCAAACGAGCGGACCGTAAAGCCATGCGTAACGACTACGACTCGCTCGTCTGGATACTGAGCCGTAACGTCTTTAATAAAGTCCTGGACCCGTTTTTCAACATGTGTAAACGTCTCGCCATGGGCAACGGCAGCATATTCAGGACGCACATCTTTAACAAACGTCGAAAACAATTCTGGATATTGATTCATCAGCTCATCATTGGGCTGGCCATCCCAGTCGCCATAAGAAATCTCAAGTAAACGCTTGTCTTCGATGACTGGCAGCTGTGCCTCCTCATTTAGAATTGCCGCGGTCTGCTTGGTGCGTTCCAAAGGCGAAACATAAAGCGCGTCAAAATCACGCAAATCAAAATTCTGGGCCAAAAGCTGCGCCTGCGCCCGTCCCTCATCAGTGAGATAGGTCTGCGGCGTATTAATAGTTCCCTGCTTGAGCCCGGCCGCATTGGCAAAAGTGCGACCATGGCGAATGATATAAAATTCGGTCATATTCTTTTCCTTTCGACTTTGGTTTTTGGTCATTATACCAGAATCAAATTTATTATTGACGTTTTTTTGCAATCAGATTATAATCTTGTTAACAATAATTAATAATTTGATGAGGAGGGAACTGAACATGCTGCTGGATAATTTTAATTTTGCATTGATGGTTTCCTCATCACGGTCTTCCTTGATTTAGAAGGCCGCATTTTGAGTTGGCCTTCGCGATAAGTGAGGTCAATTCAAATCCGAGACTGAATTTGGAGGGCACTCACTTAATCAAGTGGGTGCTTTTTTAGTTTAAGATTTGGAGGAATGACAATGACTGTCTATAATTTTGCGGCTGGTCCGGCTGTGCTGCCAAAAGAAGTTCTTAAAAAAGTTCAAGCTGAATTGTTAAATTTCAATGATTCCGGTATGAGCATTCTGGAAATCTCGCACCGCTCTCAGCTGTTCGTTGATGTTTATGAAAATGCTAAGGCACACATCTACAAATTAATGAATCTGGATGATCAGGAATATGACGTCTTGTTCATGCAGGGCGGTGGTACCACGCAGTTTACGGCCGTACCATTAAACCTTGCCTATCAATATCATCGCGCCGCCTATATCGACACTGGTCACTGGTCTGAACGCGCCGTTGAAGAAGCACGCTTGATCAAAGGCGTTCAAGTTGACGTTCTGGCCTCTTCTAAAGACCAGCACTACACCACGCTGCCAAAAGTACCAGCCATTCCCCAAGATACCTATGACTACGTACACATCACGACCAACAACACCATCATGGGTACGGCTTGGCAAAAACTGCCAGAAACTGACGGTACGCCGTTGGTTGGCGACCTTTCTTCCAACTTCTTAGGCCAAGACTACCCGTTTGAAAAATTCGATCTGATGTATGCTGGTGCCCAAAAGAATCTGGCTCCCGCTGGCGTAACGATCGTAATCTTGAAAAAATCGCTGCTGGGTCATGTCAAGGGACTGCCAAGCATGCTCGACTACACCAAGCAGGCCGCTAAAAAGTCCGCGCTCAACACGCCGCCTGTCTTCCAAATCTATGTTGCCGGGCTGGTTTTGAAATGGATCGATGAACAAGGCGGCGTTAAGGCCATGGACGCTCGCAACCGCAAGAAGGCCCAATTGCTGTACGACTGTCTGGATAACTCCAAGCTGTTTAAAAACAACGTTGACCCACACTATCGCTCGTTGATGAACGTGCCATTCGTAACTGGCGACGCGCAGCTGGATGCTAAATTCGTCCAAGAGGCCCAGGAACATGGTCTATTGAATCTAAAAGGTCACCGACTCGTTGGCGGCATGCGGGCAAGCATCTATAACGCCATGCCATATGATGGTGTTGTTGCTTTGTGTGACTTTATACAGCAATTCGAAAAAGAAAATCGCTAGGAGGAATCTTTCATGTACCAGATCAAAACCTATAACGCTATTGCCCAAGCCGGACTTGATGAATTTACGGCTGACTACCAGATCAATAATCCTGAAGCCCAGCCCGATGCCTACATGATTCGCAGCGTGGATCTGCATGATCATGAGTTTCCCAAGAGCCTGAAAGTCATCGCGCGCTGTGGGGCTGGTTTTAACAACATCCCATTGGACAAAGCCCTTGAAAACGGCACGGTCGTCTTCAATACACCTGGTGGCAATTCCAACGCCGTCAAGGAACTGGTCGTCGCCTCGATGATCATGGCGAGCCGGAACATCATCGCAGCCGTACAATGGAGTGCCAACGCCAAGCCCGGTGCCGATATTACGCTGCGGACCGAAAAACAAAAGACCAGCTTCAACGGCACTGAACTCTTGGGCAAGCGCATCGCCGTTATTGGCATGGGACATGTGGGCTCACTGGTTGCCAATGCCGCCGTTGATCTGGGTATGGACGTCATCGGCTATGATCCATACCTTTCCGTTGAATCGGCTTGGCAGCTGGATAGTCAGGTCAAGCGCGCTCAAACGATCACTGATGCCATTAAGGATGCTGATTTCGTAACGGTTCACGTTCCTAAAAATGAAGAAACCACTGGACTGATCGGCACGGCAGAATTAAAGCATTTCAAGCACGGCGCCGTTTTGCTCAACTACTCGCGGCTGGGAATCGTTGACAATGCCGCTGCCGTAAAAGCCCTGGCTGACGGTACGCTGAAAAAGTACTACACCGACTTTAGCGAGGCTCAGATTCTGAATAATCCTGATATCGTCATCATGCCGCATATCGGGGGCTCGACGATTGAAGCTGAGGTCAAGTGCGCGCAGATTGCGGCTCATGAAATCATGACCTATCTGGAAACCGGCAACATCAAAAACTCGGTCAACCTGCCAGATGTAGCCGCACCGTTTGCCAGCCCAGATCGTTTTACCTTGATTCACCAAAACATCCCTAACATGCTGGGGCAGATTTCGACGTTTATGGCCGATGAAGGCATCAACATTGAAAATCTGGTCAACCGTTCGCGCGGCAATTATGCCTATACGATGCTGGACGTTTCGAACCTCACGCCGGCAACCGCACAAAAAGTAATTGACCGGTTAAGCCAAGTCGATGCCATCACTCGCGTCCGCTTGATTCATCATAACTAGTCCGCTCAATCAGTAGCCATAAGTCTGATCATTTAGCTTAATTTATTTACTCAATAGCAAAAGACCACCCGCAAATCAGCGCTGGTGGTCTTTTGACGTTCTGGTTATATAAATTGCTTTAATCAGTCAAGCAGATGCTGCTCTTTGAGAATTTCTTCGATCCAGGTTCCCTTCAGTTTGCGCAGCGCCGTCTTGGCAGCCAGCTTTGGCACTGGCAGATCCATCTCCGGCAACGTCTTCTTGTCGCTTAAGTAGTACAGTGCCCGCAGCTCTTGGCGAATGTCAAAGACGGAATCAAAGACTTCAGGAACGCCGCGATCAACGTTAAAGAGCGTGTAGACGGCTTCCATCGCGGTTCGAACCGAGTATTCCGTGGTAAAGACCGTGTCGCGAGTTGGCGATTCGGCAAAGTTGCCCAAGAAGGCCAGGTTTTGTGATCCCTTTGGCACGACTGCCGGCCGATCACCCTTTTTACGCAGCTGGAAGTAGCTGGTAACGTAAGGCATGTAGACTGGTACGGTATTGACGTCATTTTCCGCATAGCCTTCGATGTCGTCAACGGGAACGCCCAAGTGGTAGAGCAATTCTTCAGTAATCTCTTTGCCTGAGCAGTCCACGACCCGTTTCTTGATGTAGTTGCCTTCCGTGTCGGAATAAAGCGCGTAGATCCAGACAACCGTTTCATCCGGCTTTTGGTCCTTAAAGTGCGGCTGTCTGTGGATCGTAAAGCTCAACATCCAATTCGAGTCGGTAACCGTGATGATCCCACCAGTATTGACCTTGCCATCATAAAGACTGCGCTTGGTCAGCCGTTCAAAATATGGCGCCAGCTTGCGGTTTTTGAGCGTTGCCGTAGCCGAGATGAACCAGGCACGGTCAGGAACGTTCTTGCAGAAGACATCGGGGTGACCAAAATCGGCATCCTGATAGGAAAGATTCTCCCACAGCTTCCAACTAGGCCCTAAGCTGTGCGTAATCGGTGCCGGCGTGTTCTGATCGCCATAAGTTGAACTCTCGGTAATTGAGCCATTGGTAACAAAGACATAATCGTTGTCGGTCAAGATGATTTCTTCATCCTTGCCATCCTTGGTCAACAGAATCTTTTTGGCAATCTTCTTGTCATTGCTGGTATCAACCAAGACATTGTTGACCACGGTGTCGTATTGAATGTCGACATTATGATCCTGCAGATATGCCAAGACTGGCTTAGTCATTGACTCATACTGGTTGTATTTATTGAATTTCAGGGCACTCAGCGTTGGCAGACCATCAATATGGTGAATATAGCGCATGCAGTAGCGCCGCATTTCAATCAAGGAGTGCCACTTTTCAAAGGCAAACATGGTTGACCAGTACAGCCAGAAATTGGTGTCGAAGAATTCATCTGGGAACCAGTCGCCAATCGTTTTGCCCTCTAACTCATCTTCTGAGGTCAAAACCAGCTTAACGATATATTTTGAAAACTTCTCAACGCCATACTTGCCATCACTAGGTACCCGATCGCCGCGATTATGAATCAGGCGGCAGTTTGAAGAGTTGGGATCATCCTTGTCCAGCCAGTAGTATTCATCCAGATAAGAAGCGCCTGGAATCTCCAGTGAAGGAATTGAGCGGTACATATCCCAAAGACATTCAAAGTGGTTTTCCATTTCACGGCCACCCCGAATGACATACCCAACGCCAGGACGCTTCTCGCCATCCAGTGAGCCACCCGCAACCGGCAGTTCTTCTAAGATATGAATGTTTTCGCCAGGCATCTGAGCATCACGAACCATGAAGACGGCCGCTGCTAAACCAGCCAGCCCGCCCCCAATAATATAGGCGTGTTTCTGTTCGATTCCCTCAGGCTTGCGAGGACGTGCAAATGCTTCATAATTACCGTTGGAATAATACATAAAAACCCCTCCAGTGTAAAATAATCCTTGCGAAAGCGATAACATCAGTTTATACGTTTAGTATAACGCTTACAAAATATTGGAACAAGTTCAGATTACCGATCTGTCTATTGATGAATCAGATTAACTAAAATGTGCAGAAATCGTCCTAAAAAGCAGCCCAGACTGCATTATTGCTAATGAATAATTGCGTTTTTCTGTTTTAGACCAAAAAAGCACAGAACGGCGGTAAGTTTCCGCAATTCTGTGCTTTCAGGTTTTAGCCCTTAAACTAATTAATGAATAAATTCTGCAATAGCCCCAAAAACAATCCCTGCTTTTGAACAACTGTATTAGGTGTCCATCAGGTGTCCCAACTTTTCAATTTAGAGTGATTACTAAAACCCCAAAACCTATCATATCAAGGCTTTGGGGTTTCTAGTTAGTTTTAGATGTCTCTGAAAAAGGAGAGTACAGGATAAATCTTGAGTTACTATGTGTTTTTATCATTTTTAATCGTATATGAAATAAAGATTTTGGTTTTTATCTCATATACTCGCTTTTATAGTAGTTGCACGTTTTGTTGCACAAAAAAACGGCCGCCATATGACGACCGCAGCCCTACTCGTGGTGGGGAAAACGATTTAAGTATATCTCAGCCGACTAATAAAGCAACCCTTGTCAGATTGCTTTATTTTTTATCCATTATCAATTTGACTGACTTTAGTCATGACCTTTGCCACTGCATTTTTCAATAATTAGTTTAATTGCCTCTACTTGTCGCAGATTAAAGACAATCTGTTCATAATGATTTCTTCCATCATATCCTCGGCTAACTACTTCGCCGTGTTGATTAAAATAAACATTTTTTTGCTCACCCATTTATCGTTACCTCGAACATTAGTTTCTTTGATTATAGCATTGCCAAAAAGAAAGCAAAAAGAAAAAGCCCTACACACGGCGGTGTTCAAAAAAGGAGAGGACTCACCTCTTTTCTTTTTAGTATAGTTTGGTGCCATGTGTAGGGCTTATATTAAATTATTTATATTATATCGCTATTCAAATCTACCGTACGCTTCGCCTGTGCGAGCATTGCGGACTGCTACATAGCCGTAGCCGTTGCCACGTGGCTGACGCACGTAGACAAACTCACGACCCCGTGACCAGGCGTCGTACTTGATCACACTGCCCGCCGGCAGGACTGCAATCGTGGATGCGCTTGGCCGTGCACCCCAACGCAAGTGCAGGGCTGTGTTGCTAACGAACTTGCCGTCCTCCGCATGCCAGGTGTCACCTAAGTTGTCCGTCCAAGTGGTCTGTGGGTTAACGACTGGCTTAGCCTGGTCAACCTTAGGCTGTGGTGCTGGCGTAGGGTTGGCAACGTTAGCTTTGGCAAACTTATCCCAAGCCACCGCGTCCAGGTACCAGATAGACCGGTCCATATCGCCACCGGTATACTGCCAGCCAGTGATAAACTTGAACGCCCCACTGGATACCGCCATGTTAGGCACGGTCCAGCTGTTCCAGTTCATACTTGCATACTTGGCTACCCACACGCCACAGTCGTTGGCACAGTTGGCAACCTGAGCCAGTGCCGATTCGGATACGTAGATGACACACCAGACACCGGTCCGATCGTGTACGCGGTCAACAAACCGGCGAACCCAAGTTGTATTACCAAAGGCGCTGTTTTGATAGCCTTCCCAGTCAACAATCAGCATACCAGTACCGACATAGTTTTTGATGTTGTCGATAAAGTAGTCGGCCTCTGCCACTGGGTCGCCGCCACCGGCATAGTGGTAGTAGCCGAGCTTCTTGCCCAGTGACTTAGCCAACTCTACCTGGTGGTTGCACTTAGGATTGACATATCCCGTGCCCTGCGTAGCCTTAACGATGACTGCCTGTGCGTGGCTGTCTTGGATGATACTGTCCGATGAGCCACTATATACGTCCACACTATACATAGTCATGTTCATTTACCTCCCTTACTCTTCTTAGCGCCAGTGATGGCGTTGTAGTCCGTTGCGTCATAGTCTGACTGGAGCTTGACCAGGATCTGTTTGACCTGTGGTGGCAACCACAAGCCCATCTCGCCCCAGTTTTCGGTGATTGAAGTCAGGTAGTTAATGATAAAGCCCCACACCATCGTTTGCGCTAACCAGTCAAAACCTAGACTAATGAGATATGGATAGATACTGATGATGCTAATCAGAACTAATGTATGTTTAATTAATCCTAAAAGCCCTTTGGTTGAGTTAGTTTTACGGATAAATGCCGATCTGATATATCCAGTAACTACGTCGGTAATTACGCACCAAGTAAACGCAATGATAAGCGGATCATCAACCATATGCTGTACTTGGCGAAACATTAAAATATGATAAGGCACACTCAAAATCTCCCTTCGAAAAAGCCGCCCCATAAGGTACTGTTAGCTTTCTTTGGCGACTTATTTTAAGTTAGCTAGGCTTGACTGGTATCCGTGCTCGTGGATTCGCTGGCGCCTGCTGACGTAGACGTGCTTGCGTCCGCGTAGTCCTTGCCGGTGATCTCTTTGTACTGATCCTTAGTGATCGTCTTGTACTGCACGTAGCACTCGATAGGGAATCCCCACAAGTAAAGTTGCTTGACAAAGTCAAATTCAGTCATCATAGTCTCTCACTCTCCTTAGTTAGTCGTAGTCGTAGATTGTGCCTTAAGCTGAGCAACCGTCTGACCAAGCATGGACACCATCTGCTTAAGTTGCGCGTTGTCCTGCTTGATCTGTACGTTTTCGGCGTTAGTTTTGGCTACCTGTTGGCCCAGCAGGCTGATCATCTGTTGCTCAGCAGTTGGCTTAGCTGGAGCAGGCTTGTTCAGCGCGTCGATTTCTTCCTGCGTCAAGGTTTCAACCCACACGTTTTGAGCCGTGTCAAACTTAGGCTTGTACATACCGCGGCCGTCCTTGTCGAGTGGGGCAACGGTCGTCTCTTGCGTCAGCAGTGGCGCACCGTCTGGGATCAGCACCGAACCGTCCCAGTAGCCGTTGGCGTCATAGTGATAGGCCGTGACGAGCTGGTCACCGCCAACCCACTTAGTTCCGTTCCAAAACTGGTTGTTATCAGCAGGTGCGACGTCCGTCTGACCGTCCGTGAGTGCAGTACCCTCAGCAACGCTGACTGCGCCGGTGAGAGCATGCAGACGGTCGGTCGTGTCGTACGTGTAGATGAGCACTTGCTTTGCGTTTTCGTCCGCCATGTTTTACTTCCTTTCTTAGTTGTCTGAACGCACGTAAGTAAACGATGTGTTGATGAACTTTTGGTCGCTATTTGCGGTCGTCCAGAAATACAAATCGTTTAACAAACTTGCATTAGATGTGTTGATAAACGATGCTTGGTTGGCAACGAAAGCCACAGGATTAGTAGGCTTGATGTTGTCAGCCAAGCTGAGAATCTTTTTGCCAAAAGCACCAGTCGGCACGGTTAAGTTGATGATGTAGAGATTAACAACTTTGAAACCGTTGAATTGCGCATAGGTGCATGCGATGTCACTGGCACTTGCACCATTGGCAAAAGTCCCCACGTGATCAACGTATACTCTGCCGTCAATAGGCAGTTTGTTGATTAAATTCGAATTGTTGTTAAGAGTTGCGAGCCAGTCCTCTTGACCGGCGGTGATAGTAGATACCGGCATTTTTAAGTCCTTTCCAGGACTGGCTGTGGTTGCTACCAGATTTCCAGCGCAAACACGTTAAGCGTTGGCCCACTATAGACGCTACCCGGAATGTACATACGTAGATGTACCATACCGCTTGAATCGGTCGTGGTGCTGATGTCGCCGATGATCGATGCACGCTGCGGGTAGATATAGTTGGAGAACAAGTGGCTAGGTGCACCACTTGGCATCGTAGCAAACTCAACGTCTTGGTTAGGCGTGACGTCCTTGCCACTTAGCCAGCCCGAGACAATCGACAGCCAGTGACTGCCAATCTTCCACGAGTTGCACGTTAGTGATCCTTTCCAGCCATTAGTGAGCGTCACTGGATATGCAGTAGTTGCGACCTTATCGCCGATCTGTTGCAGGTCGTTGTTTAGTACGGACAGCCAGTCCTTTTGCCCAGATGTGATCGTAGAAATTGCCATTAAAAAACGCCCCCTTTGCTGGAGACGTTAATGTGGCTAATCAGGAGCGCCTTTGCGCCCCCCCCCCGAAAATTTTATCGAACATATTTTCTCGTCCTTTCTGGGCAGAAGGACCGGCTAGCTAAAGGCTTAGTAAGAGCGCACTAAAAGAAAGTTAAACGCTGTGCCTTTAGAGATGTTGTCAAAATAAGCATTAGCCGTCAACGTTAGTGTCGTACCGGATCGTGTGATAACACCGTTTGCCGCCCAATTGTTAGCGTAAGCCCAAGCCACACCTTGACCAACATCAGTGTCGGTGGCTAGTTTGCCAAAATCGATCGAGCGGCTGCTTGATGTCAAAGCCGACCCAAGCGATACACTGCCAACCGTTATGTTTAAATGCCGACCGCCAAGCAGATAGCACGTAGTAACCGCACTACCGGAACAGCCGTTGATAAACGTGATGCCTACCTGTGACGACGATACTTTGTCGCCAATTTGGCTTAAGTCGTTGTTAAGCGTGCTTAGCCAGTCTTTCTGCCCTGCTGTGATTTGTGTGATTGCCATCAGCGGTCACCGCCTTTCAAAGTAACGGAAACCGCGCTATCAGTAGGGTTTAGGTTACCCCCCCCCACGGGTTACAAATGTAGTCATAATGCTACCTCCTTTTTAATTCCATGCCGTAGTCCGGCGCCAATCTGTCCACGTGTTGGCAAAGCGGCTGCGGATAAACTCGTTAGCCTCGCCGTCCACGAAGACCTGTACCAGGTTGCTAGCCGTGCCCTTAACCGACATGAACCCAGCCTTACCGTTGGGGTTGTTGCTGGCACTCGTGTTGGCAACGTAGTAAACCTTGCCTGGAGTAACCAGCGTGTTAAGGTCAGCGGTTGACGTTTCGGCGTTAAAAAAGCCCTGCACGTACGCTTGCATCTGCTCAGTAGTAGGCACTTGCTTGCTGTTGATCAACGTGCTGTACCCATTGATCGTTTCCTGCGTGGCTTTAAGCTGCGACGTCATGCCGGTAAAGGCTGAGCCGTTCAAAATGCTGCTAAGCTGTGCCTTAACTTCGTCAGCTTTTGCCTGTACGTCAGCCACTGCCTTGTCCATCTCAGACTGATAAGGCGTGGTGTTGACGCCCATCTCAACCATGTTAGGCAAGACGTGTAGCCAAACGTTGACCGTTGATACCGTGCCTTTGCTGTCTTGCACGTAAAAGTAGGTGCTGTCCTTATCCCAATCGCCCTCATGCTTGAACATGCCGGCCGGGAAGTAGTACGTAACCCGTCCCGTTTGAGCATTGTCGCCAGGCTGATCAGTGTCAGCCCAACCAACGGCACGATATAAATCGCCTGCCGGGTCTTTGCCGGAAAATCCGACCGACCGGCTGTCTTTAGTTAGGTCATATGGCAATCCATTGGCTTTAATCCAAAGCTTGCAGAAAGCCCGACTATCGCCAACACGGCCTTGAAAATTGTTGGTCAGGTTGACCAGCGTTGTGCCAGGCTTTAAGATGTCAAGCTCGACATACTCGTTAACTGCCATTGTTCCCCTCCTTTACATATACGGTTCTACGTAATCAAAAAGCCGGTCTAACGTATCGTTAGCCGACTTGAAATCGTTGTTTAAGTTGTTAAGCAGCTCATCATTTAGCGACAAGCTATTAGGTATCCATAGCGATACAGTGCTTGTCAGCTCGCCGGTTTGCTGATCAATCAGCGAGTGATAGTTGTAGCATGCGACAACACTGTTAACCGCTGTCTGCACGTCCTGCATTAGGTGCTTGAGCCAGATGTAGGCGTTGCGATTAATAAGCTCGTCCGACAAGTCTGGCACCGTGTATTTAGGCACGTCAGTATCCATAAAAACGCCATTGACGGCATTTAATAGCCAAGACGCTTTATCATACACGTGCTGTACACAAGCGCGGTATGAACTTGTCAGCGTGGTTAAATCGCTCATCAGTACATAGCCTTTCTGATAATCCATCAGCTCACCTCACTATGTCCACAAGGTGGTTTGACGCCAAGCAGTCCACGTACCATCTGACAACCACGAACGAACGTAAAGCTCGTTGTTGTGGGTATCGTGTAGGAACTGCGTACCGTTAGTACCAGTAGTGCTTGCAACCACAATCATGTTGGCATACGTCTGACCGGATAAAGGGCTATGCGTCAACGTTTGCCCGTTGGTGTAGTAGTAGCCATTAGACTTAACGTTATTTAGGTCAGCCGTGCTTAGGTTGCTCGTAGCGATTGAACCAGGGTCGCCCTTAGGGCCTTGAATGCCCTGGATGCCCTGCGCACCAGTAGCACCGGTGTCGCCCTTATCACCCTTATCGCCTTTAGGGCCTTGAATACCTTGCGGCCCTTGTGCAAGCAACATCCAGTATTCTTGGTCGGTTACGTCTTCGCCATCGTTAGCCCGTACGCAGACATAGCTGCGGTTGCCATTAGATACAATATCGAGCACGTGGTAGTTGGTATTGAGTTGAAACTCGCCACGCGCATGTACAGTGTTAGCCATCTAGTCACCACCTTTCGTTAACTCCATTGAGTCGTCTGACGCCATGAAGTCCATGCGCCGTTATGCTTATTGCGGATATAAAGATTGTCCGACACCGTGTGCATGGTCTGAGTAATGATTCCACCGGCGTTAATGACTTTGAGCAGGCCAGTCTCGCCGTTTGGCTTACCGTTAACACTCGCTGAATTGACGCCATAGTATCCAGACGTTGTTAGTCCATCGCACGTGCCAGAAGTAACCGCCGTAACCGCAAACGGGTCTGTCAAAACGTCGTTAGGATCATCAACCGTTAAATGCCAGTGACCATCGCTTTCGTTGATATATGGTTTATAGCTCTTGCCCGACATGCCAGTAGCACCAGTAGCGCCCTGCTCGCCTTGTACGCCTTGCGGTCCTTGTGTGCCTTGCACACCCTGCTTGCCTTGTGGGCCTTGCACACCTTGTGCACCAGACATATCAGTGACCAGTGATGCCTTACCGCCCGTCCACACAAACAGCTTGGCGTTATCTGCGTCATTGACGGTTGAGTCGATAATCGCAAAGTCTCCTTCGCTCAAATCGTTTGGCCCGTTAGCGTTAAGCAATGCTACGGTTGCATAGGTCTTTTTAATGCTGAAAGGCTTGCCGGCCGGCCCTTGAATACCTTGCGGGCCTTGAATGCCTTGCTTACCCTGTGGGCCTTGAATACCCTGTGCACCAGTAGCGCCGGTATCCCCCTTATCGCCTTTATCACCTTTCGGCCCTTGAGCTAAAACGCCCAAGTCGATATCAGTTGTTGCCAATTTTTCACCGCCTTTCTATGACCAGAAGTTGATCTGACGCCATGATCTCCAGCTGTTACTCCAGCGTTGCCGTATCCAAACATCACCAGTGTTGATTTGATAGATTGTCTGAATAATCATTAATCCACCGATATATGAGTCAACTTTCATCACGAACCAATTGCCCATATCAGTACCAGTGGTTGGGTGATTGGCGTAATATGACAGCGAATTAGGCATGTAGTACTTGCCGGTCGTCGTGTAGTTATTAAGGTCTCCGCTTGATACAGTCGTCGTATCGTCGGCGTTTGGTATGCTTGGCTTGCCCGAGATGTTAGCCCACGTCAGGTCAGACTTGGTAGCTACGTCCGGCTTACCCGAGATGTTGGGCCACGTTAAATCGCTAACATATGCGATCTTTTGCCATGTCCCCCAACCACCGGTGCTAGTATCACGATGACTGCGATACCATAGATGCTCTGTCGTGTTATCAGCGCCAGACCACCCTAGCAACAGTTGTCCAGCACCTCCACCCGCCACGTTAAGCACGTTGCCATATGTCGTTGGATAGCCGTTGTTGTAGACACGCGACATCGATACTCCGCTTGTGCGTGGCAGACCCGTTGTCGGGGAATTAGCAGTCGTTCCAGATGCCGTTGCGGTGTAGTCGCCTAAATCTTTCAACGTATCAGCATTGCTTGGCCCAGCCGGACCAGTAGCACCAGTTTCACCTTTAGGCCCTTGCGGTCCTTGTACGCCTTGAATGCCCTGCTTGCCTTGTGGGCCTTGCACGCCTTGTGGGCCTTGTGCTCCAGTATCACCCTTGTTGCCCTTAGGTATAGTGAATCCAGACGATAAACCGGTAACCGTACAGCTTGTTGAGCTGAGCGAAGTGATACGCCAGAAACCAATGTCAACGCCATTGCCGTTTGGATACTGATCAAAAACAATGTCACCAACCTTAGCGATGTCACTAGGCTGTAGGTTTGAGCGAGCAAATGTAGCCGTTTGACCACTGGCACCATTGCCAGGTATGTCACCGTCGTACTTGATGATGTTTGCCCCCGTTGGTCCAGCGGGACCAGTAGCACCTTGCGGACCAGTCGGCCCGGTATTGCCTTGTGGGCCTCGTGCACCGGTTGCTCCGGTCTCGCCTTTGGGACCCTGTGGACCACGTGCTACCACGCCTAAGTCAATATCTTGTGTTGTTGCCACCTACTCACCTCCTAACTCCATTGCGTCGTTAACCGCCATGCCGTCCACGTGCCATTGTGACGAGTACGGGTGTAGCAGTCGGCAGTTGCACTATCAATGTACGTCTGCCATACTTCGCCGCTATTAGCCCTAATCGTCAGCAGGCCGCTGGTTGACGGTATGTTGGCAACCGTGCCATCGATACGATAGCTGTCGTCCATCGTAAGGTCGTTAGCGTTGCCCTGCGTAATCACACCAACGATAGCCGGCATGTCAACGCTGTTGATCAGCCGGATATGCCAGTGTTTGTCGTCTGCGATGTAAGGCTGCCACGTTTGGCCGTCCTTACCATCTTTGCCGGCAGAACCGTCCTTGCCAGGTGCACCATCTGCACCTTTAATCAATGACCAAGCATACTTGGCTGGGTCATTACTATCAGTAGCAGTTTGATCGATATACATACCGATATGCGTCTTGTCAACATAATTTGAGGTTGAAAATTCGCTTACCAACTCGACTTTTTTTACAACACCTACCGCTGGGTCATGGCCAAAAAGACCATTACCTGCTGTGTAAGTCCCAGCCTGAAACTCTTTATATACCCAACGACTATCAGAACCGAATCTAACAAGAGATGCCTCAGACAATGTAAAAACGTTATTTTCCATACAGATAAACTTGATATTAGCATAGGCAATATGGGTGTAGCTTGATTTACCATCAGCTCCAGCCGGGCCTTCAATGCCTTGGTCGCCCTTAGGTCCTTGGATTCCTTGTTCCCCCTGTGGCCCAGTATCACCTTTATCACCTTTGGGGCCTTGGATACCCTGTGGGCCTTGCGCTCCAGTATCACCTTTCTCACCTTTAATCGTGCCGACCTTAGGCTTGATGAGCGTCCACATGTTGTCGCCGTCAGCGTTGTTAAACAAAAAAGCACCCGTAGGTGCCAGTTTAGGTATCTTGTTCTGGCCGTCCGGGCTGGCAACCAGCATCTCGCCGCCTTGTAGCTCGGTGGTGCTATGGTCAAAGCCGACAAAAGCGCCAGGCTTGAGCGTGTAGGCACCGTTCGGGTCGGTTGGCTCAGCAACCGTGCTGTCCGGCTCTTTGATCAGCTTGCCAGATATATCAACGTCCTTGTCTAGTGCGCTCGTATAGCTGCCTAAACCAGTTTTGCTGTCATATTGCCACATGTCGGCACTAGCCGGCTGATCACTGCCCCACGCCGCAATCCAACGGTACACGCCCTGCTTAACAAGCGTGGCGTCGTCAAACTTAGCGTAGTTGCTCAATGAGCAGTACAGCCCAGTGTTCCAGCCATAGCCCGCCCAAGCTTTACGATACGATTCAAAGATGCTTGACCACGAACCAGCGATCGTGCCTTCCATATCAAGGAAGTAGTACACGTTAGGCTTGACATTTAGGCTCTTGGCATTGTTGACCGAGTACTGCAACTCACCGTCCACGCCTTCGTAGTAGTGATAGACATGGACAATCAGCCCTGCTTTGGTTGCGTTGCTGATATGGTCGGCGGCGTTGGTGTCCCGTGTCGTACCATGACCGATCCGCACAACTACGGCTTTGACGCCGTTAGTCTTAAGATTGGCCCAGTCGATACTGGTCGGCTGCCACTCCGATACGTCAACTACGTTTGCTGCTGTCAAATGCCTTCACCTCCGTTTCGTTCCAAGCGCTGTTTGAGTCATCCCTGTTATTGCTGCTAATGATTAATGATTTAGTCTGCTCTTGCAGCCTGGAAAGATTAGTCTGTTGTGAACGCTGAAAATCAAGAATGTTAGCAGCGTTGCTGTTTAGCGTAACCGTAGATGACTGCGTATGGCTATATGGATATTTCTGATACCCAACCAATCCAACTTTGGTGACGTAGTCAGCCGGCCGAATTTCCAACCGCACCATGTCGCCTTCAACAATCTCTTTGCCCGGATCAACCGTAAGCTGCAGCGTGAAGTCTGGGTTAGCTTTGAATTGCGACTCGGCATAAGCTTTCATCTGTTCTTTATCCGTAATGGTATCGCTGGTAATATCATCCCCAACGAACAGCCCCCAACGCTGACGGCTGGTTTCATCGACAAAATAAAAAGGAGCAAAGTAGTACTGCTCCTTAGAACCGGTTGTAGATGCCGTTCCATCATCACTGGATGAACCACCGGCAACGATTTTGGCCATATCATCGTTACGCTCCCACCATGTCGGCGGGTAGTAGCTGATTGGCTCCGTCTTGCACACCTCGCCAGGCTGTGGCTCATAGATCATCGTGTTGTTGTCCAGAGCCATACAGATGTGATGGCTGGCGCCTTTCGATCCGTAGAAACCCATGTCGCCGGTTTGTACCTGATCACGGCTGATTTCGTGGCCATAGGATTCCATTGCTACCGTATAGGCGGGGATATTGATTCCGAAATCATAGTAGACTCTACTAACAAAGCTCGAGCAGTCCATTCCATCATATGGATTGGCAACGCCAACAGGTCGGCCACCACCATATACATACTTCACATTGAGATACTTCTTAGCGTCAGCGATAACGCTTTGAGCACCACCGCTGGCAGTCAGTGATCCATTAGGCAGACCAGTATCACTGGTAGTTTGAATTTCCTGTGTCGCACCAACCAGACGAGCCGCATTGGTCATATCAGTCGTGTCATACTGCAGCTGTACCTCAGACGTATCATGCAGATAGTCGAACCTGTGGCCATAGTCCTTGTAAAACTCGTCATGCGAGTAGATACGCAGATTAAGGTTGTCTGGCCAAAAGACTGCTGATGACCACGCACCAAGGATCCGACTGATAGCGTCTTTGCCAGAACCGGCTGCATATGGGCTTTCAACCATCGCATTGTTAAAGCTGCCGATTACCTGGTAGGTGATGTTCCAGTTCTTACCATTGTCGCCACCGAAAAAGGCATTGAGAATGTCGCCAGGAGATACCGACTGCGCAACTGTGTCAGTGCTATCCGGCACCTCCAAAGATACATTACTGCTGCCAGTATGCGAGTACTGACCCCAATCAACCGGATCACTGCCGTAGATGTGCATACGGCTGATTTCGCCGGAGATATGCTGTAGCGTAACCGCTGTCGTGCCAATACCGCCAGAGTAGTCCGGCTCGCACTGCTTGATAACAAACCACTGCCCGTCAATCTCAACCATGTTCTGCACGGTCAGCATTTGATATGCTGCGGACTCGTCATCCCAAGCAGTAAAGTATGCCTGATATGTGTTGTTGACTTCCCAACTGATATAAATGCTGTCTTCCAGTGCCGAATGGAGCAACGCGATTTGATCATCGCTATCCGGCACCTTGAGCTTATGATCTTTGGTAGCAGCGACCTTTAAAACTACGCTCATGACAGATAAACGAACGGAAAGCTGAACGTAACGTCCACACTGCTTGCTCCAGTAGCAGTAAAGCTGTTCCATCCTGGATCTAGTGAGATTGTGCCATAGTCAGTGTTGACGTTGGCGAGATTGCCATCAAGATAGGTATCAATCCCGTTCAGCACAATCGCATGATTGCCATCACTACTCTTGCTGTACGTCCACACTGATCCGTTAGTGGTATTTGTAAGCTTGAGCGAGTTGCCGTTAAACTTGCATGAGATTTTAAGATCGTGGCGCTGATAGTACGGGTCAATCACAATGTCACTGGCGTTGTAGACATTAAAGCTTGTCGAAGTAAAATGATAACTCGGCAAAGGCTCAGGCAGATTCATGCCGAACTGCCAGCCGTCAGTCGTGCTTGGTAGAGAATCGCTCCGATATAGCGAGTAGCGATAACCGTTCGGCACATCAAACGGAATTGAAAAGTTGGCGTTGTTAGATCCTGGGGTAATCGGCGCAATATCAAATGGCGTTGGAATGCCAAAGTACACCTTGCCAGGACTGGTGTCAGTCCGTACCCGAACCAACTTGCGCGAGCCAAACAATCGATAAAGCTCATGCTTGGCTAATACCAGGTCTTCATATCCGCCGAAGCTGAGCCAGAATTTCTCACTAAATGTCCTTTTAGCGAAAGTCTGACCGGCAAATGGCGAACCGTCAGTACCAGCCGTGTCTTGGTATTGATTGGTAAACTGTGGCGACGAGCTGGCATCGTCCAATCCGAGATAACTCAGTCCGGGTATCTGGTCGCAGAGATTGATTTCATGCTGATCGCCAACCTTGATCATGATATATGGATCCGACATCTGCTCATCCCCTTCCTAGAATCCTAATTGACGCATCCGCGCGTCTTTTGCTTCCTTTTTGTACAACTGTTGCATGTCGAGACTGCCTTGAGCTTTAATCGCGTCTACCTGATCGCCGCTCAGACGCAACAAAATATCAAACTTGGACAGTAATTCGTCTAACTTATGGCTCAGAGCGTCTGATTGGCGATCATTTCCGCCGACATATTGAGCATTATGGCTCAAAGTAGGATCATCGTTGCGGAATCTGGTAACGATCTCGCCAAGCAGCTGATATGCACGTGACCGTCTGCTGATGTCGGTCGGGATGACATATTCTGGCATGTTCTTTTCTGCAATCTCATAAACGCCATGGTTAGAGATCAGACCACCATTAGCCCAGCCGTGGCCTTGACCGACATTGCCCCAGCCACCTTCACCGCCATGTTCCAGAGCGTTGATAGCAGCTAAGATCTGGTCATATCCATTAAGGATTTGTTTGTGGCCAGGAATTGCCCAATGGTTAAAAGTACTTGGGATGAACTGCAGCAACCCTTGCGCGGGATTGCCGTTCGCCATGTTAATGTCCCAGACCTTTTGCGGTACGGTTGGATTACCGCCAGATTCGGTCTGGATCTGTTTTAACAGTTTAGAAACCTTCGTAGCAGTAGCTTCAACACCCAAAGTCTTGAAGGCTTTGATGATGTAAGGCCGCCAACGTTCGACCCCGGCACCGCCTGGGTTGGCAAGCGTCTCAAACTGTTTCTTGATCCAGTTGCCCATCTGTTTAGCGATATAAACCGGTACGTCCTTGACTAACTCTGCAGCAAACTTAACCGGTGTGCTGACGTGGACAAATTTTTGGAATACGGATTCCATAAATTCGACCGGCTTTGACATGATTTTGTCGACCATGCCTAAAACATCATCAGTTGCATCCCCGACTTTGCTGAGCAGTGAGCTGAAAGCATTGCCCACACCGTCTGCATAATGCGGAATCATCCCGAACATACGCGACAGCTGATAGCTCCGTTCGCCATCAAGCACACTGGTACCTTTTGGCAACGGCAGAATCAAGTTGCGCTTAGCCGGGAACATCCCAACTTGGCCATCTTTGGTCATAAACATCTCACGGTAATGTGCCGTCAAGCCGTCATTGACTTTGGCAAAGCCACCGGGATGAGTGTCGTTGGTACCATTGGCGTAGCTTGGCATCGAAATGCTGAAATCTCCACCAATCTTAGATCCACCGACTTTATCAAGAACCCAGTTGATACCGCCTTTGACGTCATCGATCATGGTCTTAAATGGCTTAAGTACACCATTTACCAAATCAACGAAATGGCGATGTACGCTGCCAACTGCATTGCCAACCGCGTCTTGGATCTTGCCAAAAATGTCCTGCCAAATCTTAAGCATGTCGCCTAAACGACCGCCCGTCATGTCATTCAGCTTGTTGTACATATCAGAAAAGATCTTGCGGTTGAACTTAAACATGTCCTGTGCAGTACGTTCGGTGTCTTCGCCTAAGCGATCCCAACGCCCCGAAACAAGATCATGCCAAGTAGTAGTCCGGTCCTCGATAACTTTATAGCCCGCTTGGAATGTTGACTTATGCTTGTTAAACATCTGCTGAGCCGAGCGGGCAGTATCGCTGCTCAATCTGTCCCAGCCGCGTTTTACATTATCAGCTCCATCACTAGCCTTCTTCTTAAGGTCTTGCCAACCTTCAGCAGCTCCTTTTTTAATAGAAGACCATGCTTTTTTAGCGTTTTTAGCAACACCATTACAGAAACTACGAAACTTCTTGCTATGTTGGTATAAGAAACTGAATGCAGCCGTAGCTAACTCAATTCCTGTAATTAATGCACCTAATGGATTTGCACGCGCAGCTAAGCCAATCGCTTTAATCGATGTCACAGCTGATAATTTAATAGCTGTAAAGGCACTTTTCGACGTAACCGCTGCGGCTTTAGCAGTCATGCCAAGATTTCTTATGCTGATCTTGGCGCTTGCTGTTTCAGCACTTGCCTTAACCTTAATCTTTCGAGGAACCCTTTTAACAGTAGCATTAAAAGAACTTATCTTACCTTTAGCAGAAGTTGTTGAAGCAACTGCTTTCGTTTTGACAGTTTTAGGAACTTGTTTAAGCTTTCTGTTGTATCCACTAATCTTTTCTTTAGCAGCTGATACTGGAGCAGATACCTTAGTCTTAACTTTGGTAGGTACTTTCTTAAGCTTGTTCCCATAAGCATCAATGCTATCACTAACGCGATTGTATTTATCTGGCAGCTCTTTAAGCCCGTCTCGAGTTTTTTGAATAGCAGTAATTGGAAACTTCACCGCTTTGAAAGTAGATTGCAAAAGCTTAACCGATGGCAACAAGATCGTCGTCGCCTTATTAATAAGCAAAAGGGCTGCTGCAGTCTGAGCAAATGCCTTTGGATGCTTAGCTGCAAAACCACCAATGATTTTTAAGATTGGTTCTAAGTCTTTCAAAGTTTGAACGAAAACCTTAAAAGATGTTCCTGAAAAAGATTTAAAAGTATTAAACATCTCTTTCAGATCGCCTTTATGTTTAACAGCGTTTTGGCCAAGCTTAATTATCAAACTGTTTAGCTTTTCCAAACCGCTATTCATCATCTTACCGAAATCAAAGTTACTGTTTTTACTAAGAGCTTTTGTAACGCTTGTTACTTGAGAAGTAAGGGTATCACCTAATTTAGAAAATTCTTTTTTCGTTTCATCAGCCATAACCCACTTTGAAACTTGCCCAAGCAATGGATTTTTCATCTCTCGAATTGGTTTGTAGAATGCTTCTAGTAAAGCGGGTGCTTGCGTCTTAACCGCTCGAACCATACCAGGTCCAGTCTTCATAAGGTTTTCTGAAGCTTTTTGATATTTATCGCCAAGCTCATTCATAACTGTTTCCGCATCCTTGGCTGAAATCTTTCCGGCCGACATTTGATCGCGAAGAGTTTCCATCGTCAGCTTGCTGTTATTTTGAACCTTACGCTCATATTCAAGCAGTTTTTCACCATACATAGGCAATTGATCAGTGATCATATTAAAGTCGCCAAGCTGCATACGACCACTCGATAACATGTGAGTGAAGTTAAGCCCAAGACGTTTAACATTCTCATCAGTCATATTTAAAGTATCACCAAGCGTCAAGACAGACTTAGTAAGCTTTTCGGTTCTTGGTGCATTATCAAACACGTGATAGAATTGCTGATTCAACTCATCAACGACCTCAATATTTTGACCATAAGCTGCCGCAAGTTTGTTCCCGATGTTAACCATGTTCTGCCCTTTACCAGCACTGCCAGTAAGAGTATCCCAAGTAGCTACCATCGTTTGCTGCTTATCATCATATTCTTTGACTGATTCGGTTAATAATGAGAAGGACTCATGAACCTTGCCTAATGCAGAAGTAAAAAGGTTAGCAGCAACATTAGCCGAGAAAATCTTAGAAAAAAGCGAGTGGCTTTTTTCCGCAGCTTCGTTTGACTTTTCGAGCTTTTCGCGAACACCAGAAAGAAACGCTGGATGATTCTTATCCAAATCCTTACTCAAAACCTTAATCTTTCCATCAGTTTGAGTAATCTCTAATCGCAGTTCATCAAGTTTATTCTTCTGCTCTTTATAAGCATTCGAAGCCTTGCCACTGTTTTCAGCAACTTGAGCCACCACTTGCTTTTGAGCATTATATTGCTCTTTTAACGAAGTGAGGGAAGTTTTCATTCCATCAAGTTCTGCTCGCTGAGCCTTAACGTTTTTCCCTTCTGCTTTCAGTTGTTCGACGAAAATCTCATTACTTCTTGCCGTTAGCTTGTAAGAATGCTGAAGATCCGCCAAACCACTTGACTGATAAGCATAGTAATTTTTCGCTCGTTCAGCTTGTGATTCATAGCTAGCCAATTGCCGATTAGCTTGACTAATTTGCTTCTCAAGCTTTAACCATTGATCAGCTTGTTCCTTATTAGATTGATCAAGCCCTGATTGCCGAGTGCGCAGTTCTTCAATCTTGGCACGCTGCAGTTCCATTGCTTGAGTAAGGCCATCAAGCTTTACCTTAGCCGCCTGCGTATAGTCGCCGCTGTTTTTTAAGGCTATTTCTTGAGCCTTCCAGGCATTGGTCGTTGCCGTAATTGCGTTTCGGAAGGCGGACATGCTCCCAACGGCAGAAATCGTATCAACCGAAATTCGCGTGGCCAGTTCATTCTGTACTTTCAAGCTATCCACCTCCAAACATCTTAGATAATTGTGAGTGCGCGTCTTCTGGGTTCATTGGCCTGTCATCCCTTGACCGCGCATTCAAAGTTTCCAACAGTTCCAAATAATTTTGATTGTCCAAATCGTCTGGCAAGACACCACTATTAAGCATTAACTGTTGCTTAAGGTAATTGATGTCTTCTATTTCTTGTTTGAGTTCCCAGATTCTTTTGCGGATTTCTCCGCTTCCAATTTTGGGGATTCATCTACAGTTTTAAGTGCTTCTTGTGCTTCTTTTTCACTAACACCAGACGTACGACTGCGCAGGTAAGACAGATAAGCACCGATTTCTTGTTCGGTGGCATTGTCCCAAATGCGGTCTTCGTCAATATGCAGCAATTGCGCGATAAACTTGATTGCACCATCAATAAATTCGGCTTCTTGATCAATGACTTCAACAAATTTCCCTTGTGCATCCTCATCGTTAACAGACTCATCAGTAGCCAGGGAAGCCTCTAACGCCTGCTTCATAAACTGGTTAAGCTTGTACGTTACCCGTACGGTTGGCTTAATCACAATTGGCTGCTTAATGCCAAACAGGGATGCATCTACTTTAATTTTTTCCATTTTTGACACCTCATATCAGCCGCCCCATTGGTACTGTGTATTTACTAGGCGACTTTAAAATCCTTAGCCTGGAGCAACAGTACTGCCGGAAGTAGCGGTTTGACCGTGCTTGGTGATATCGTCACCGGTATAGCCACCAAACACTTCCTTAAGCATAGCTGCAGCACTGAATCCAGTTGCGCCACTGTTCCATTGTTTGTAAGGCTGTTGCGTGCCTTTGGAGTTGACAAAGACAGTATCATCAATCGGCGTCAAAGCTTGGTAAGTAAATGCAGCGTTGGCGTCAGTTTCGTTTTTGTTGTTGGTGCCATGATTACGAGTTGGCATAATCATTTCGCCATTGGCAAACCCGTCAAAGTACTTGTTGCCCTTAAAATCATCAGAGCAAATCAGCATTGCCAAATGTGGCTTATCGCCCAACGTGGCGCCACCGTTTGTGTCCAGCTCATAGCCACTGCACTTCATGCCGATTTCATATGGCAAATCGAGATACGTAACAGCAACCTGCGGTGTTGGCGTACCATGAGCGTTACGCTTAACCTTGTTGTTAGCGTATTGTTGCGTACCTGCTTCTTCGATGGTAGTAATGTTGGCAGTCGTGGCACCTTCGCCATCACCGTCCAGCAATACTACGCCGGACTCAGAGAGCCCCTTTTTAGCGTCAGCAATAAGCTTCCCGGTATCGTCGATCAGCCCTAACGCGATCCAATTGATACCGGAAGTAGAAATACCTGCGGACATTTAATTCCCCTCCTTGATAATTTCATCTTTTGCAAAATAAAAGACCTTCGTCACTTGCTTAGTGTCGGGGTCTTTTATGTGATTTTTCGATTGTTCGACAGTCCAATTATTGTCAACAAACAGCCGTGCCAGTGCCTGTTCGCCATCTAGCGCGCTGATATCGTTATCGAGCTTGTAGAACAGTTGCACTTCCACGCCGACCGTCCATCCCTTGAAAGTATGGTTGGCATAGTAGGTAGGCTCGTTCAGCCATTCAGTAATCAAGCAGATCGTCTTGCCTTCATAATCGGACTCTTCTTCTGGGATTGAATCAGTATAAATCTCATCAATCCAGTCAAATTTGCCATCGAGCAGGTCTAACGCTTGAAAAACTGGCAGTTCCATCATTTGACACCGCCATTTCTTGCGTCAAGCACCTTTTTCTCTGCTGCAAAAACCTTGTCAGCCGAATCACGACGCGCATTGTCAGCAAAGTGAGTAGCCTTCATCTTAACGGTTCCGTCATTTAGGAATCTGGCGATATAGGCTTTTTGACCAAAGCCGACAACGGAATTGCCGTCATCTTCACCGTCAATGTCAGTATTTTGAAAACCAACATTGTCTTGCAGGTGGCCATACTTTGGATTTTTCTTTGTCGAGCGCGGTGTTGCTTTGCGCAACTCGTCTGCTAAAACTTTTGCTCCAGCAGCAGTCATCGCTTTCTTCGTAGCATGATCAGGAATGGCAAATTTTTCGGCATTCTTGCCAAATACCTCTAGCATTTTACCAAGATCATCCATTAGTAACACCAGCTTTCTTAGTATCCTTAAGCGTCAGTAGATCATAACGCATAGTCGTATGGCTCTCATCCCTAGATATGGTCAAGATGTCATAGATCGCACTGTCGCCCTTGAATCTCACCTTGAGCTGTTTATCAACATGATACTGAGAGCGGACAGCTACTACCGTTGTATCTGCTAATGCCGTCCCAACCAAAGCATACTGCTGTGATTGAGACCGCTGATAGATTGCGCAGTGCAGAGTTTGAGTCGGCAAGAACTTTTGACGTGAACCGCCTAATGTCCTACTGGGAACGGTTGATACCGTACCGAGTTCAATTATGTGGTTCAGACGGCTGATTGGTAGTTTCATTTTGGCTCGCCTCCCAAACGTCATATCGTCCACGCAACTGGCCAATAATGCTGTTGACGGTCAGGTCAATCTCGTATGTCTGGATATCTGACATGCTCAGGCGGTATTGGTAATAAGTAGCTGCAAGCGACTTTACTGCCATATCAAACAATGGCAAGACATTGCTTTGTACGTAGAATGCATCCCCATCACCAATTGCGCCTTTAACGTACTGCTCGGCTGCATCAATGTAGGCCTGCAGCAGTACGTCATCGTCCGTGCCGTCAAGGTATAGTACCTTTTTTACATCGTCTACTGATACAGCCATTTAAATCGCCTACTTACCAGCGCCTGCGGAAGCTTGGAAGTTAGCCGTCTGATCAGCAACCGTCGTAAACGAGCCAACTGCGTATGCGTCACCATCGACTTGTTCAACGTCGAACCGGTCAATGACACGAATCTTGGTTTCATCATGTTCAAAGGCACCGGCACCAACGTTGGTCGTCATCAGGCTCATGTTTTCACGGTCAAACAGCGTGATAGCCTGCTTAAAGTCGCCGTAGTACAGTGGATGAGCACTGGATACGTCTGGGAGCCAACGGTCAGCAACTACCGTGACTGGCTTGCCACCAATACGGTAGATTTCTGGGCTGGTTGGGTCGCGTTGTACCAGGTAGTTCCCCATTGCGTTCTTAACCTTGGCCAGAACGGCAAAGCCAGATTGGTTGGTCAGGAACGATGACGTAGCGTTGATTGCTGGGTCAAGCGCAGTCAGTTCCAAGTCCTTGATGTCATCAAACTTAGCAATCGTTGGCTTCTTAGATGCCTTATTCATAACTTCCAGAATAGCTTGGTTACGAGTAACGACGACTTTACGAGCAATCCAAGTAGACAGCCATGCAAGAATATTTTCAGCCGTGTCCTTCAGCAGCGTGTTAGTAACGGTCGTGATACCAGCGTAACGCTTGATCAGGTACTTGATCGTAGTCAGTTCTGGATCGTCGTTGTCACCAATTGCAGCTGTTTCATCATCCAGTGACGCCAATGGCTTGATATCGGAGAACTTTTCGTAAACCCGCGAACCGGATTCGGTCGTTACGGATTCTACACGAACCAAATTTTGCAGAGATGCATATTGACGTACCAGAGTATTGATAGTCGTACGGATGTCATCTGGAATCGTCAGACCACCGTTACCAGTGCCAGACGTACCCGTAGTAACCATATCCTTGAAGTCCTTAACAAACTTGTCTTTCAACGACAGTTGGCTGTCATTCAGCGGTTCCTTGTCGCCGTCGTGCATCTTAACTACTTCTGCTGCGCGAGCTTCGTTAAGCTGGTCTTTCAGAGCATCGCGACGTGCCTTAGCATGGTCGCGTTGTTCCTTCAAATCTGCAAAAGCTGCTTGATCGAAAGAGTCGTCCATCAGAGCGACGTTAAGCTTATCGTTCAGATCAGAAACCTTTTGGCCGGCTTCAATCCAAGCGTTGTTCAGTTCATTGATTCCCATGTTGGGCCTCCTTTTTGTCTAATAAAATAGCCAGCTTCTCGTCATAAACAGACGGAGCCGGCTTTTCTTCTGGCTTTGGCTGTTCGGCCTTGGCCATAAGCGTCATAAATTTGTTGATTGCGGCGTGCGAAGGGATACTGTGGACAGCATTGACCACTTGCGGCTGATTTTCGTCAGCAAACATGATTTTGTCAGCAAAACCCTTATCAACGGCATCTTTAGCCGTCATCCAAGTTTCGTCTGCCATCAGTTTTTCGATTTCGTCCCGTTTTAAGCCGGTTTTGGCTTCGTAAGCGTTGATAATCGTTTGGTCAACGGTATCCATCATCTTGGAATCATGGTCGAGATCGTCGGCGTTGCCTTGCGTTACGGTCCATGCCTTATGGATCATCATCTGCGCGGTTGGCGACATGTTGATCTCATCCCCAGCCATCGCGATAACCGATGCTGCACTAGCAGCTAGGCCCAGCACGTTAACCGTAACTTTGCCGGGATAGTCGCGCAGCATCGTATAGATTTCAGACGCTGCATGTACGTCCCCACCCGGCGATGCAATGTCCACCACCAGATCATCATCGGCATCGGCTAACGTTCGTTCAACCGCCTGAGGATAGGCAGAATCCAGATCAAACCAGCTGTAAAATTTGCCGGTCATGTTGTCGACAACGTCACCTTTAATGTTAATCTTGGTCATCGTTCTCACCTCCCTTCTCTGCATTATCAGCCTGTGGAAGCTTATCAGGCAGATACTCCATTCGCTTAAGTACATAAGCTGCTTGGTTACCAGTCAGTGCATTGGACTTGACCAGTGATGCAATTGTGCCGGCAAACGTATCACCAAGCGGATCAACGGCCGGTCGTAGATCAAGTTTGACATTGCCAGTCAGCTTGTTACTGAGCTCGCTGTCAATTGCTTTGGCAAAACGACTCAACGACTTGGCATAGTCATTACCCATCATGGCCAACGATGACTGTTGGTCACCTTGACCATTGATAACCGAGTCAGATACACCGTATACCTTGGCAATCTGGGCGCCAGTCCAATTGGCTTGATTCAGCAGTTGAGCAACGTTGCCTTGGATTTCCAACGGCTGATAGTCTTCCAAATCGTCAAGCACGATTGGCCCGCTCCCCGACGCCTGCATCTGCTGCATAAACTTCTGCGAGCGTTTAGCCTTTTCCTTAGCATTGAGCAGCCCGCCTTTCTGGATCTTTAAAATCCCAGGCGCAGAAATAGATTGCGCAAGTGCTGAAAGAGTCAGTCGATTACTTGCCTTGCTGATACTCAGCTCATTAGCCAGAGCTGACAGTGGACTGATGCCAGTCTTACCGCCATTTTTGGACAAAAGCCGAATATGGATCATGTCAGACTGTGGTATGGCCTCAACAACGCCAACGCTTGGCTCATCAAACGTAACCGTATAGATCAGCCCAGAGCCGTCTTCAAGCAAATATGGCGATACCTGCGATGGCCTTAGATACTCCCAATAACTATCAATGCCATTGTTATTGCGCCAGCGGTAGGCAAAACACTCACCGCCAAGTAGCAGTTGAGCAAACATCGACTGCCAGAAAGCATGCGCGTTGCTGGTGACGGTAGGATTGTCAAGCATCCCTTGCGTCCGCGACTTTTCGGCAACAAATCGACCATTTGCCAGGTCAGAGCTTAGCTGAAAGATCAGTGAGTAGACGTCAGAGTTATGCAGAGCAGTTGACGCATCCACATAATCGCTTGAGCCGTTTGGATTGAGGAAATTGATAATGCTTTGATCATCCGCGATCGATAAAACAGAGTTAGCTTTATTTCTCAGTTTAAAAATTGGCATTCAATCACCTCCTTTCAGCTCGCAATCATCTCGGTAATCAGTCCAACCATAATCAGCGCAATACCGACAGCAAAAATGCCAGCAGTGATGCTCAATCTGAAAAAGCCCCAGACGATAAAGAACGCTGCGGCTAAAAAACATAAAACATCAATATATTTCCAGATAAATTTCAGCATAGGCAGCCTCCTCTACAGCAAGCCGGAGTCTTCGTTCTCAAACCAGTCTTTGACTTGCTCGCTGGTCATCAGTTCGACCTGTTTTGATTTGTCGTTAGCAATCCCAAAATCTTCAAAGTGATACATAGCTTGATAAAGGGCATCAATAATTGCGTCCACAACGTCGATTTTCAGTGTTGCCTTGGTTTTGTCGACCTGGATGCCAATCTTATCCTGAATAATTTCGGCATTAACAAGTGCTTTTTCCATGATTTCATCATCATCCCGCGTGATTGACGACTCAACAAAGCCCTTCTGCAGGAACTTAGTCGGGTCTTTCAGCTCACTGGTACGCTGCCGAATCGGGTTTAACGGCCATTCTGTGTTGATTTCCATCTGTTTGATTGCATTGGTTGCTCCCCATGCGTCATAGCCAAAAAACAGGACCTTGAGATCATTGTCGGCTACGAAATCAAGCAGCCATTGATAGACCTGGTCGTCATTTATCAAGCCTTGCGGATGGCTGGTGATTGTACAGTAGCCTTTTCTTGCTAATTCCCGATACTCAATCCCGTCTTGCTTTTCCTTGGCTTCGATTGAGCCGGCTTTTTGCCATGGGATAAAGCTATGCTGTTTGACATGCCATTTCTGGTTGCCGTCAGAGTCGGTGTACGGGAATACAAAGGCAATTGCCGTGTTGTCCGAGAACATAGAATAGTCAAAACCGATGTAGACTTGTTGGCCACGAAAACTAAAATCATCTTTAACCGCTCGCTCAATGTCGGCCAGCTTTAGAAATGAGTTAGTAGCTTCCTGGAGCCACATGTTCAGGTTCTTGTTTTGAAAACGGTCGATATGGCCGGCCATTGCCTCGTTGTTTCGGCTGTTAGTCAAGCCTTTGAATAGCACTTCTTTTTGGCTGTCCAAGTAAAGCAACGGGTTCGACTTGTACCATGTTTCAGGCTTAAAGGTTTCATCAAGGCTATCTTGACACCAGATCAGTCCCAGATAGTTGTCACCATCACGCTTATAGTCCTGCTCCATGATCGTTTGAGCCAGCTTCTCATCAGCATGATATGGCACTGTCGGGTCTGGATAGGCTGTTGAGATCTCAATGTACTGATGATTAGGCACCTTAACTTGACCGGAAGTAATCTTTGCTGAGCCTTCATCAGTGTGAATATTGCCGATTTCGTCAAATACCGCCGTTTTGAAGTGGTAGGAGTCGTACTTCCCTGAGTTAAACGTGATTGGCCGGATAACGTTGTTGACTTTGCGCATCGTAATCTTATTGTGCAGTACGGCCAACTCAACTTCCTTGGCAAGCTTGCCAAAAACAGGCTGCTGCTCGATAATTCTTGGAATCATGCTGCTGATATAGCCAAAAAGCTTACCGGTCTGGTCTGCATTTTCGGCAGTAACAAGGTAGTCTTGGTTGGATAGCCCCATTGACTCAATCAGATACGTATAGCACATGTAGATAGCCATGAGATAGGTCTTACCTTGACCACGTGCCACCGAAAGTATGCAGCGGTCAAACCGTTTTAAATTTGACTCATCCCGCCAGCCGAATAGCATACAAAAGATGAACTTCTGCCAGTCCATTAGCGGAACAGGCACGCCGGTATCAACGTTCGGGGCAATCGACGCGAATTTAAGGATCTTATGACATTCTTTAGCGCTGTAGTGATAGTGAAAATCGGCATCCCCCACACGTTGCAGGTCTCTCAGATGTCTAAAAGCGGCTAGTTTGATCAGATATCCAGTCAGAATCTTTTCATCAAGCACATCAAAGGCGTACCGTGTGCCAGAATCTTGATACTGTTTGCGGATATCATCAAAGTTGATGCTGTGATAAGCCCCAAGCACGTCATGTGTTTGCGTCAAATCAATTTTCAACTATACCAACCCCGCTTCTTTCATCTGATCGCTGATTGACTTCTCTTTCTTCTGGCTTGCAATCTGCATGAGGTCCTGTCTACCCTTAGGCGTTAGGCCAAGCTGAATGCCAATCGAGTTAAGCTGCTTGTTTGCATCGGTCATGATTCCGACCGCTGGATTCTTTCGATATCCGGTGAAATCCTTGCCGATAATCTCGCCGGCTGCGTTCTGTAATGACGTGAACAGCTTGGTCTGGATGCCGTTTTCCTGCACGTCAGCATACGCCTGACGATAGATTTCGTACTGAGTGCAGTACTGTTCAACCATGCCGGCATCGATTCGCTGGACCCGCTCGGTGCTCTCCAGATATGGCACTATTTTCCGCCAGCAAGCAGCGGCAATTGGTCCGAAATAATTAGGCGGATTTGGTGGCAAATGGCCGTGATTTTGCTTAAAAAATACCTGTTTTGGCATTTTTGGCTCTCCTTTCTGCGGATTTGGAACGTCCCGGAGCCCCCCTGGGGTAAAAAATTTAAAAATCGCATTTTTGTAAGAGACGGCTGAACTGTGTGCGCTCCTTTTTTCGAGCGATTGGGGGGCGGGGGTAAATTTTAAAAGCCAATTCGATAAATCCATCAAAAAATTTTAAAACGCGCGAGAGAGCAAATATGAGCCTCTCACAGCGTTATGAGCTTAGCTATAACGTCCACGTCATGGATTGGCTCAGCACCAGCTATCAACTGGTTGTCTTTGCCAGTGCCATAGTGCCGTTGCTCCCAAGCTGTCTTGAGTCTATGGCAGTCCCGACAGATGGTTGCCAGGTTGTCAGTGTCCGCCTGCAGCTTGCTGTCAAACTCGATTGGTATGACGTGGTCAACGGTCTTGGAGTTTGGCTTGCCACAATACTGACAGACATAGTGATCACGCTCGAGTACTTGTTTGCGCAGCGACTGCCACTGCCTGGACTTGTAGAAGTGATACTGTGCTGACTTGGTATCGTCACGATATCTTGTGACGATGTTGTACTTGCGCTGGTATTCGGCCTTGTGCGATCGTGCCCACTTCTGACGGCTGGCCAGATACTCAGCCTCATGCTCATAGTGCTGCTTACAGTAGTGATCAGGTAGCTGGCACATCGCATGGCACCCTGGTTGTCTGCAACGTCTAACTCTTGGCATGGTCAGTACCTCCTTCCCTTGTTCGTAAAACTGGTGGCTTGATAGAGTAATCAACCGGCTTGCCTTTAACCCGCTCTGGATGCTGTTTGCGATAAATCTTGTCGGCTAGTACTAGCATCTTATGTTCTTCGTACGAGCAGACGCCCCAATCCTTATACGCTCTCATGTTGTCACCACCTTACCCAAAATAAAAAGCCCAGCCAAAGCTGAGCTTGCGTCCATCTAAAGCCTAAATCGACAGACAAGAGAGTTGATTGCTGCTTGAGTAGCATTACCAGAGATAATGTACTCATCGATAAATCGCTGTTGTTTCAACGTTAACTTTGCCAATACTACTCACCTCCATTTAATTGCAAATAAAAAGCCAGCCGTTAAGCTGACTTAGATTATTTTCTTTTGATCTCTTCTTTACGTTCCATTTCTTCTAACATTCGTTTAATTGTTTGTATATCACGTGACACCTCATCACCTGCTTCATATGAATTCATTAAATCTTGGCTTAAGATTATTGAAAAATATAAAGTACATTGTAAAACGCTTAAAATAAAGCCTAGCATTAGCAAATAATTAATAATTAATAAAAATTCATTGTTACTAAAAGCTAAAACTATTTGCCACAGACTATATAAAATAGACCATAATAATCCAAATAATAATATTTTCAACAAGGAATGATAGTTTTTCTTTCCTAATTGTTTAATTCTAGAAAAGGCTGGCAACGAAAGCATTAGAGTAAATAAAGAAAAATAAATACCTGTGAAAATACTAGCCATTGTGTTTATAGAATCATTTCCTTTTTCCAAATATTCAGCAAACGTTATTAAAGCTTTATTATTAACGAAAAAGAAAATAATTGAAACGATTGTTGCAATAATAATTGTGGATTTAATCATTATTTTACGTAAAAAACAATCTAATTTTCTTATAAAGTCGGACGACATAATCATTCTCCTTTTTGTTCACAATATCCACACCTTGGTATTTGAAGAAATTCAATATTATCATTACAAGAATGATAATCATTTAGTAAGTGCTTAGTAAGATAAGATTTTGCTTCATCTGGTATCTCTCTTTTCTCACTTAACTCTTTTAATCCATTCATCAAAACGTCGTAACCAGTAAAATCACCAAAATCTTTTTCAAAAGTTAAGTATTGGCTTTCCTTAAGGTCTATTCTCTTTTTCTCACCATTAGGAAATTTTACATCCACTTTTCCATTTAGTAATGAAACATCATCGTTATTCATTAATTGAATTAACGAAATAATATTATGATTCAAATTTCCTTTATATCTTCCTTTTTTTAGTGAAATACCAATAATAGGTATATCGCTACTTTGTGCTAGTTCTACATTCTTCTTAATAGCACTACCTAATAAATTATCACTTTTATCTTTTCCATTTTTTGAAAATAACTTTTTTACATCTAAGTCTCTAACTTTTAACTCTAAACTAATATTTGTAACCTCGGTTTGACTATTAATCATATCTAAACCTATTTGAGATTTTTGACGAATTAATTTAATGCCATAAGTTTCATCGTCTTTTAAGTAATTTGCAAAAAAGTCTTCTATTTTATTATCTCTGGGTCCTATCACAGAACTTTGTACCATTAGCATTTTGTATGTTTCATCATAAAAGCAAATAACTGGCTGATAAGCATCACCTTCAATTTGTTTAATTTCATTTGTGCCTATCGAAGACTCAAAAGGCTTATCATCAAGAAATTTGCCAACCCAAAATATACATTCTGAATTACTAATTGACGTAAAGCGAGGCATAGAATAATATTTTCCAGAGATCTTCTGAGTTTTGTGCTTTGCCGTTTGATTCTCAACATGTTCAACTAATTTTATAAAAGATTGATCTGTTAATTCGTATTTTTCATTCTTTCCATCTTTAACACGTTTTGTAATAAATACATTATAAAAATTAAATTTCATCATTTTGCCCCAATACTTATTTTTCCTATCATTATATCAAAAAGAACAGGCGTTCAATGCAATAGTCTACCTGCTCTGAAAAAATAAGTATTGGAATTAGTTTAACGTCATTTCGGACAATGACGGCTCATGGATCGAACCATGACATCCCCACCTGAAGTATAGGGATGACCGTACCGTCTGCCTTTCATCTAAAGCCTAAATCGATCGAAAGGCAAGAGAGTGAATTGCGCTACTCTCAACGGAAGCAGCAGGATTCGAACCTGCGAAAGTCCTTTTAAAGACTTTACTGGTTTAGCAAACCAGCGTCCTAAGCCTCTCGACCATGCTTCCACGCTGTCGAGGACTAGCCTCGATACGTTGTCCTGGCAGGTATAAGTCGTTGATAAGCAAATGTAGAAATTAAAGCCAGGAAATGGATAGGTAAGGGACTCGCACCCTTTTTTGCGCTGCGACATGATGGTTAGAAACGCAGTGCCCGCCTGGGACCTTCCAGCCAGTGAAACTCTAAACACTGACAATGCGCTGCTGTGTGTCAGCGCAATACCGCACGGCGGAGTTGGACCGCCAACTATTGAGGTACACATATAGCTAACCGTATGCGGTGCCTAGTTTATGGTTTGGAAAAAATAAATTAAAATTCCCGTTGATGCGGGAAAGCATCATGTGGGAGTCGAACCCACGCGCAGCCGTATTTAAAACGGCACATTAATCATTCACTCGTTTGTTCCCACAATACTTGAAAGGAGGTTCCATACGAACATATGGATTGAATTGAACTAATTGTTAGTCTTCATCGCAGTTGTCTCACTGATGTAATATCGTCTTGGCATAATTGGCATAAAAGCTGCGTTCCCGGTGATGATGCATAAGCAGACGCCGTAGCGCCTGTTTTGGAAGAAGTTCTAATCAATTCCAGTAGGAAAGACACCCTTTGAAAAAACCGAGTAATTAGGCTTCGTGATACAATATCACTCTATTATTATCGCACCGGTTAGAGCCTAGCAGTTACCTAGTTTGACCCTAGAAATCCCCTAGTTTTGATTGCAGTAAAATAAAAAACGATACACTGTACTTGGAATAATGTACGGTGTATCGCAATTTACATTTTTGCTAATTTAGCTTCTAGAGCCTCAGTTAAAGTTTGAGAAAAGTTGATACCAGCATCTTCAGCCTTACGTGCTACATCTCCTGGAATAGTAGTATTTTTCTTTACTTTAGCAGGCTTAGACTTAGCTTTGGCTTCGTCTAAATCAACAGCAATTGGAATAACAGTTTTATCTATGTTTTTGCTTTGAACGGTCTTCCAGTCAGATGGTTTAGGTAATTTATCGTGCAGTACCAGAACAGCACCCAAAACCTCAGAGCCCATAAGAATCGCTTCTGCCATTCCAGTACCACTCGTGAATGCTTCTGGAACATCTGGGAATGATACTGTATAAATTCCTTTGCCATTTTCACTGTCATCTAGAATAGCAGGATAGACAACTGCATTCTTTTTGTACTTTCCCATAATTACACTCCCTAAACATACCTTTATTTCTCTTAAATAATACGCCTTTATACGTATAAAGTAAATAAAAGACGTCAAGATAATTCTTGGCGCCTTTTGCTATTAGCTAGCGATGTTCTTCTACCTGGTGTAGAATATGTTTGTAAGTACCAACGGGAATTAGCGTTTTTCTGCTAGAATACGCAACTGGGATTAAATTTCCCTTTGGTCCGCGAAACATGTGATGGTCTCCGCTGATACGGATTTCTTCGTAATGCAACTCACGAAGCATCTTCACAACATCGCCCGCTTTATGTTCTACCATAGGCAGGCCTCCTTTCTATTAGAATATCTATATTATACGCCTAACATACGCACAAACAAAACAGAACAACAAAAAACCGGCATAAACTGTCGGTTTTTTTGCTATAAAAATATCTGTAATGGCGGAACCAGGCCACGATTAACCTTGTACAAATCAATTGCATATTCCATGCATTGAGCAAATTGATAACAGGCTCGCTTATCAAGATTCGACCAGGTTGCGTTGCCTGAAATATGCAGTGCATCCCGTACGTTTCGAACTGGCTCATTTTTGATATAGTGTTGCACCAGAATATCACGGCACATACGGTCACATCCCTCTAATGCATGGTTAACTGCTTGAACGGCTCTTAAACACTCAGCATGTTTGATAAAACGCTGCTCAACTCCATTATCAATACCGCTACCACCACCAGTTGCGCTGAGAGCTGGCGATTTCAGTTCTCCCCACGCCCCAGACATCCGTTTCAGTTCTTGATAATTATAGCCATCATAACATTCTCGATCGCTAAAAAAGGACTTAACGGCCTGTACCGTTGCTGCACGGTCAATGGGACGGAATTCACTGTCATTTATCGTCTGCTGCTGAACCACAATGCCACTCTCCTCTGCTATAATTGATGGTGTTGATTCATTAGAGGGTCGTGCCGTCATGGCGCGGCTCTTTTTTACTGCCATGCTGATTGCCTAAAGAAAGAACAGGCTCAGGATAAAAAACAGGAATCTGTCTGCTTGACTGTTGGCCGTCATGATTGCCGTTACCGCAATCGTTGCGACGGCAGCATATTTTACTGTTTTGGTGATTGCATACCAAGCTTTGCTGTTCATCCCTTCACCCCCAGATATGCGCCAGTAAAATCACTACAAAAATCCAGAAAATCAAGCATGCACCGAATACCATGCCTAATCCGTTAAATCTCATATTTACTCTCATCCTTTGCATCGAATACTAAATATCTGCTCTTGTAAAGCCTGGTAGTTTTACGCTTGCCGGCTTTATTGATTAACGCTGCTGTTGCTCCATCGCGCCAGCCAAACTTACGATCACATAAAATACGTTTCTTAAACTCGTATCGCTGGCAGGTCTTCATGTCAATGCAGATGGTCGTAACTTTGGCAGACTCTAGTTCTTTCTCTTTACGTTGTTCTTTCAGCTGCCGATTCAACTCTGACAGATCAGGGTTGTTCCAAAGATGGCGATCATAAGTCATCTTGCTGACCTTAGCATGGCGCAGTACCCACTCACGGTTCTCACCACTCTTAAGGGCAGCTTTCAGTGCCTTGCTGATTCGCTCATCAGTATTTCTCCACTCTGGTGTTCGATTATCTTTCGGCAACTGACCGATTTCTCGCAGTCCAATCAGCTGACGCTTGAATTCGTGATATCTCACCCTGTCGTCAATCTTGACGTGCAAATCGAGATAATCACAATCTTTCAGTTCCTGCTTGTATCGCTTCTCGAAATAGTCGAGGTTATCGATAAATCTGCTCATCGTTCTCACTTCTGTTCCAGCAATGTTTCCAAATCTGCTCGTGCCTCCACGATCACATCGTCTTCGCTCTCTCCGTACAGGATCTGAGCTACTGCATCCCGTACCACGCACATTGCCTGGTCGACCGTTAATCCATCAACGGTTGGGTTGCTCCGCGATTTCTGCTCAAACTTAACGTCAGCCAGACTTGCTCCCTCATAGGTATTTGTGTACGAGACAAGCATCGCCTTGTAGTATGGCGTGTTGTCGCCCTTCTTGTGATACGGGTTCTTAAAGAGCACCAGCCGATATGGTTCCCCGATATCCGGCACGTCAAAATATTCGCTGACAAAGTATGACTTGTCGGACTGATCAACATGCTTCCAGATGCCAATGTCTTCTAGCTGGCCGAGTTTAACATTCTTAACCATTTGCAGTCCCTCCCAATAAATCCTTCACGCTGTAATCAAGAGATGTCTTGATATCGTAGTAGTCCTTAACGACATCCCCATTCTTTTTAAGCCTTTGATGCATCGGCTGTACCTTGGTCGTAGTGCCTAAAATTCTGGTTTTGAAGTATGAACGATATGGCGTCACTACTTCGACCGGAATCCCATACTTGCGCCAGAACAGCTTAAATCTTAGCTGTGCGCTCGCGTCGGTTGCTCGATAGGCAATTCCCGTTTTAACGTCGTAAACGTGCTCTATGGCCCCGTCAACACCATACACAACAAAGTCAGGTCGATAGTAAATTCCGCCAACACGGACTTCGCCGGCATCATAGATTGGTAACAACTCGTACTGGGGATGCACCTGGTACTTCTTGCCACAGCTCTTGATATAAGCTGCGTAAAAAGACGCCTCTTTTCTTGAGTCAAACGTGTAGCCGTCCAGCTTAACCTTCTTGCCATAGTAGTTTTTCAATCTTTCAGTTCCCTCCCACACATCGGACAGTACTTGATACGGTTTGACTGTCCGACACTGATCACACTTTCGTTTCGCTTGACCTTCGCCATTACGTCTAACTGCGTATGGTTGACAACTTTAACTGTTATGCCGATGCCGTCAAACTTGCAGGTCAGCAACGGCTTATGTTGCTCACAAAATTCACACATTTTCATACTCCCTGTAAATGACCAACGCCGTGCAGCATAACTGATTGTCTTCCTCGATAAAATCAGTCGACAGTTTGACGTCCATAACGATATAGTCGGGATGTTTGTCTAGCCAACGATTGATCTGCACGCTGGGATCAATATCGTTGACCAGATCGGTAAACATTTTTGTCTTGACCATCGCGTGCCTCCTTAAACAGAACGTTTTTTGTCTTTCGTGTACACGTCCATGTATGTTTCGTTGAGATTGCCATTATAGGTAAACTCGAAGTAGTAGTCCTTGTCGTTGTATCTGCCCGGTGCTGCAAGCATGGCCTTGTGATTCTGCAGAGCCTTAGCTTGCCACACAACGAACACTTTTCCCGGCTTGCAGGCCGTTTCTTTTCCAACCAGCTTGTTGAGATAGTCGGATACGCGCCATTTGCACTTGTTGATAAATTCTTGATTAGTCATTGTTAAACACATCCTTTGCTTTTTCTGCCAGTTCCAATGCAGCATCCGCAACGTCGTGTAGTCGCATAATGCAGTCGCCGTCGAAGGCGAATTGATCGTCATCGTAGTATTTGACATCCAGTTCGTCCATCTCTTTAAGCAATTGGCTAAGTTTTCCTTGATACTCTCCTTTAGTCATGGTTATTCCCCTTTGTCACGCATGATTCCACGTTTTTCTTCAATCTGGTCGTAGTACAGCCAGTCCTTGAACTCGATCCACGCGTAGATGGCGAGCATTGTCTGTACCAGAGCATCTTCTGTCTCTACTTCCAACTTCTCACCGGCCAGTTCACATCCGTACCGCTTGCAGCAGTTCTCAGCCACTTTCCGCCAGTCGTCGGTGTAGCACTGCAATTTGTCGATACAGTAGCCGCAGTCCGTGTACATACCGGTTTCGGCATCCATGTAGTACATGACCCCGTCGTTGTTATTGTCGATAAATCCGGTCACGTACTCGATGCTCTGCAGCTTGTCGCCGCGATAATACTTGTGCTCTTCAACGGTTAGACTCATGATGTCCTCCTAACTCGATCGTGCATTTAAGACGGCGATATACGACTGCATAACGTTTTGCTGAATAAGCAGCAGAATGTACTGCCTATCAGTAATAGTTCTGGTGTCAGGTACTGACTGCTCAGTCGTAAAAGATACCAGTTTAGCCACTTTGCTGAACAGCTCGTCTCGTTCTTTTGTTACCTCTTTAATCGTTTTTTCATCACTCATAATTCTCTCCTAATCAATCTTGAAAACAGGGATGTTAGGAATCTCTCGATGCTCCGCTTGTCGTTTTTGATCCTGCTTGCGCCTAAAATCGACCGTTGTATAGATGCCTTGACCGAGATAGTCATCGATCACCTTCTTTAGATAGCCGTATGTCGTGTTTGGCTTTGCCATACGCGTTTTGTCTATGATCATCTGGATAACGGCATCTGACATCCCTTGTTCCTGAGCGGACAGCAGTAGCCGTGTGATCTGATCAGTCATCACGCCTAAGCTGTCTGGCCAGCGGATAAAAGACAGTTTTTCGTTTTTGTCGAGAGGTGCCTTATATACATCTCTCTCTTCTTGTATTTCATTAGTAGATGTTTCTTTAGTAAGGTATTTATTTAGTAGTGTCCGATTTCCCGATGTAGGATAATCCGATGTAGGCTTATCCAATGTAGGATAATCGGACATAGGCGAGTGGGTTGTTGCTGGCTCATCGTGCAGAACCCATACAGGCGCACCGAATTTGCCTAGTTTGTCTCGAGATCTCGTCCGTTCTAAATAGCCGTTTTTCTCCAATTCTTCCAATCCGGTTCGGAGAGATTGCCGTCCGTCAGTGGCATGTTTTGCCACTTCCGTCTCATAGAAGTTCCAGTCGTCAGGCATTGACCAAAGATAAGCAAAGATGCCGCGTGCCTTCCAGCTTAGCGAATCATCACGAACGATCGTATTGTTCATGGTTGTAAAGCCTTTGCTGTAGTCTTTTTTGATTCTGACCATCGTCCTCGCCTCCTTATGAGATTTCGATCTGGCTAACCTCTGTAAATCCTGCCAACTGTTTGCCCTGCCGACAGTATTCGCACTTACCGCACGCCTTAGGTGGCTCCTCACCCATCAACACACGCCAGAAATGATCTTGTTCATTGCTGATCTTCTCCAGAGCTGACTGCATTAAAAACTGCCCATCGCCGTCAAAACTGATCGCGATTTTGTCTGGAATTGGCTGTTTGGACACACCAAAGATATACGGCTGGCAATCAACATCAAACGTCTGTCTGATCAGCTCTTGATAGATTGCTGCCTGCATATGGTAGCCACGATCTTCGACGAAATTGACCTTTTGACGCAGTTCCGGGTTCCAGTGCCCCTTGTGGAAATCATCAACCGTCTTCAAATCGCAGAAGTAGCCACGATCTAGGCAGAGACTATCGATTTTGCCCTTCCATTGGTGGCCAAAGAGTTCACCAGTGACAATGACCTCTTTGTCGCCTGGTGCGTAAACGTAATTGAAGAAATCGTCCTCGCTAAGTGCTTCGATCATCTTGTCAGCGATCTTATAGTCGGCTCGCAGATGGCCGTCGGGTTCCTTCTTGTTGGGATTGGTCATCATAGCTTTATGGTTAGCGCTGATAAAGTCCTCGTGCGCTTGTTTCGACTCAAAGTAAGAATGTACGTAGTTTCCAATCAGCAACGCCTTAGGATCACTGGCCGGCTCCCAGTTGCCTTTCAGCTTAGCCAGAGTTGCTGCCTCACACTGCTCAAAATCCTTGAACACTGAGAACGACATATACTGGAAGTCAGTGTCATGACTGTAATAGTTACTTTTCGTCAGCTTGATCGTCTTCGATGTAGTCAAAGATGTCGGTTTGACCATCTGCTTCTTGGTTGCCATCTTGCTCGCTCTCCTTTACTGGTTCTTGTTCTGGCTGTTCTGGTGCTTTCTCAGCGGTTTGTTTTTCTTCTTCGTGGATTTGCGCCTGCTCCTTCTTAAACCCCTGTACGAGCTTATCTGCCGTAGATTTTTGGGTTTCTGGCGTTACGTCTTTACGCTCAGGCTCATCTTCATATTCATTAGCAGTAACCGTGTTGATTGAGCCGGTCAGCAGATCGCTGTCGTCCGACGTATTGATGTACATCTTGGCAGCTCGATTAATGACTGTCCGTTTGGCCATCTCATCCCCGAACTTCTGCTGTACGTTGTGCTGACGTGATTGTCCCCAGCTCGTCTGAATCTGCTTCTGTGTCATGACAGTGTAGTCAACCCGACCGTCTGCCAACTCGATAAAGGCAAATGCGCCTTTGATTGGTTTATCGAGATTTTCAAATTTTGGCACGAACTTGGTAACCTTGATTCGGCCAAGCTCATCAGCACCAATAGCGAATTCATCGCCTTGATGAACTACCTGAGCATCGATATCTTTGACACTAGACAGGCGCTTAACCGCAGCAATCGTGCCGAAGTATGACCGTTGTAATTGAACTTCATTGCCGTACACAATGAAATAGCATTGCGTCTTTGCGGGGCTAAGCCCTTGTGTCACCATATCAAGCAGCGCGTTTGCAATTGATGCCCGTGTGCAGACTTGCAACGCTGGCCGATTAGACCGATCTTTGGTCTGCTGCAACTTAAACCAAGCTGCCTTCAAGGCGTTCTGCGGGTTATAGTCCTTTGGCAAAGCCAAGCCATCGTCTTGTAGCTGACTAATACGATTCGATACTTGATCTGTGATATCCTTCTGCATTACTGCCATTTGGTTAGATTGATTAGTCATTGTTGTCTTGCTCCTTCCGAGTTTTAATCATTCGTTTTGCATTCAGCAATGGTTCTTGAGCCAATTCCAACATTCTTGTCGCAATTGACAGATCGGTTAATGCATCGTTGTCTTCCTCAGCTCTGTAGGCTCGCAACAGCCACTTAGTAGCAGCCGATAGTTGTTGGAGCGCTTCATCTGTCAATGCCCTTTCGTTTGGTGACAAACTCATATATAATTTCTCCTGTAGAATATTTTTCTGTGAGCGTTACTGGCCGCCACCAGTAACGTTTTTTTGTTGCAATAAATCCATCGTGTCAGCCCCAAAGAGCTTGACTGCCAGCTTTGAGTGGATAAATGGGCTCCATAGTGCTTCGAAGCTGACCAGTACAGTCAGTGCAAAGGCTGTCGTGATAAATCCGTCCGCCCAGCACCAGATAGCCAGGTAGGCTAAGACAAACCAGTTAATCCGGGTAACGTTGCTCATAGCGCTTCAGCTCCTTTTCTACATGATTGATACGACTGCTTAAGATGCTGTGGTCCACTAGCAACAGAGCTACCAGCAGGATCCCAAAAATTGGTCCAAACAAGTCCATGTTGTTCCTCCTAATACTTCTGATATGCGACTAAGCGAGGGTCTTGCTTTTTATCGTGTTTCTTCTTTGCCAACCAGGTCATAAAGCGTTGATACTCTTGAATATCAACGCGACCATCTGGCAGGAAAACACGCCATCCGTCTGGATAGTCAGTGGCTTCCCGCCGCCTTCGCTGATACGTTGACTCAGACATTGGCTGACCATTGCTGTCATGCCATTCAGACATGAACTCTGCTTTGTTCAGCTGATACCGATACGGGCTCATTCCTACATCTCCTTTCTGCTACAATTGACTCATCTCCTGATGAAAGGAGGTGACAAAATGCCAAAGCAAATTTGGGTCAGCCCTCGTTCAAACGGTTGGGCTGTTAAGAGTTCCGGAAGTTCTCGTGCTTCTAAAATCTACAGCACCAAATCAGAAGCTATTAAAGCAGGTCGTCAACAAGCTATTAATAATCATGCTGAGTTGGTTAGTCAGAAGCGAAACGGTCAGATTAACTTAAAGAACTCGTATGGTAATGACCCAATGCCTCCTAAAGATAAGGACTAATCCTTATAAACCGGCATAAACCGCACCCTGAGGCCTTCTACGGTTTCGCAGTCGTCATCTGTGATCACCGCCAAGGTCTTGGGGCTTTTTTCGTCTGTCTCAACAATGATCCGTGCATACTCGCACATTGGTTTTTGGCACTTGTCTGTTGCCTTCTCAAATTCTTCAACGGTTCTCATACCCTATGCTCCTTTTTTTCAGCTGTATACTTAATTCATCTCCTAACGAGAGGAGGTGAATTAAATGTTCCGAATTAGCGTCCACTTTCGGCCTGTCAGTGATACAAACGAATTTGAGCTAGGCAATGTATTTGCGTTGCTAGTTGATGGCGTACAAATACAGCCAAAAGATTTGAAATTGAGTGAAGCCAAAACCATCACTTTTAACTACCACCGTCTTACATTTGGGGACAATCCTAAGAAACAATTAGGGACAGTTGTCTTTAATGCAGATGACATCGTTTATATCGACATGACCCAAGATGATTAATTTTTAAGCCATTGCATAAGCTTGATTAAGAGTGCCTTCTTAATCAGGCTTTTTGCTTTTACAGCCTTAATCAGCAACTCATTTTCGAGCTGTGATTTAAGCCTTTGACGATCAGATGAATCCATGTCCTATGCCCCCTTCTTTTCATCTGCGGTTTCGATTAGTGGAAGGATGCCATGCCGTTTGAGCAGTTCATACAGCCCAAGCCGTCCTTTGAAATCAAATAATTGCTGCATTTGATTACCTCCTTAAATGCTTTGCTATAATCACCTAGAAAGGTGGTGATATTATGAAATTAAATTCAGATTGTGTGCGTGACATTTTGATTGCTATTGAAGATTCAACTAATTTTCAAGAAGCGATTAACAACAATCAGCTAGAAACATTAGATGTCCTCAATCCTTATACAAGCGAAGAAATCTTATATCATCTTAGGCAGCTATCATGGGCTGGATTAATACAAGATTTTGATTGCTATGCCGATGGTGGATATTCGATTCTTGATCTTTCTCCCAAAGGACACGAATTTCTGAATAACATTCGCTCTGATGAGAATTGGAATCGTACCAAAAACTTAGCAAGTAAAGTTGGTTCTCACTCCTTATCAGCTTTACAGCAAATCGCATCTGGTGTTATATCCGCCACAATCAATCATTATTTGGGTTATTAAGTCGCAAGTCTGTTTTGAAAGTGATTCGCACAGTAGAAAGTGGTGAATCACTTTCTGTTATGGTTTCAATGTTTTTTACCATTTTCACTTCTTTACCATTCAAGTAAAGTTTTCGTCCGTTAATAATGAGATTATTTGTATCTTCTTGTTTCATTAATTGCCTCCTATAGTCATAGTCCTAAATCGTCGTCTTCACGTTCAATAAGCGGTAAGATGCCGTTCGCCTTAAGCAATTCGTACAAGAACAAGCGACCCTTTTGCGTCCAAGTCGTGTTGATCTTTGTATGCACGCGTCCGTCATGACCTGTGATTGGAATGGTCCGACTAGCGATGTAGCCCTTGCCTTGATACTTGGCATATAAGATCCATTGATTGTTGACCTTACGCTGTACGCCAAGCTCTTTCAGCAATTTGTTGAAGCTCACGGCACTCATGCCATAGTCCTGAGCTACCTGTGTAGTCGTGATGTCGTCCTTGCTGTCAATAATCACATCAACGTAATTAGCCTTCTTATTAGCTACTTCCAATTCGGCGGACAGAGCTTCGATTTCTCTGTCTTTATCGATCAGACGCTGGCCGGCTTGCATCAGAAGTTTTCCTAAAGCTTCCTTACTGTGAGTAATGTCGTATGCCGTCTTATCTGTCAGATATGCCCCGTGCTTGCGGATCGATGGGAGCACTTCGGATGTTACCCAATCCTGGAATTTCTCTGCGACCTGGTTGTTGGCCTTGATTGCCAACTTGTAGAACTGTGGCTCAGTGATGAAATCACCGCGCTTAATTTTGTGTCCAGTTGTGGACACACCGATATATTCATTAACACGTTCCCAACGGACATACTCTTTACCTTGTGAGTTAAATTTGGTTAACCCTAATCCGAAAGCAGATTGTTCAGCATCAAATTCAATTGAACCGTCTGCATAAGTCTTAACTGGTAATTCAACGTCACCATATTTGAACATCTGCACGTTTGCTGCGTTCTTAATGGCAGCTTCCGTATTTATACTCTGCATTACTTTCATCCTTCCTATTATACGAATTAATGCGTATTAATGATGTAAAAAAAGAGAGTCCACATTGATGTGATATAGATCACACATATCTAGGACCATCTTAACTGGCATCTGTCCTGGATTGTTCTCATATCTGCTCAGCGTCTGATATGAGATACCCAGTTTTTCCGCAGCTTCTTTCTGAGTCAACCCAGCATTAACTCGAGCTGCTTTGATTGTCATTGTCAACTTATCATCCCCTAGAAACCGAATAGACTGAGTAAGGATAGAATGAGGATCCCTACTAACAGCCATAATTCGACTCTTTCTCGTGTTTCTTTTTTCATTGATTCTTACAACTTGTCAAGGTACACTAAAGCTCGGGGAGAATTAACTCCCCTTGCTTTATATTTTTAGAGCCAAGCAATTAGATGATCGATCAGTAAGACGATAAAGGTAATGATTTCTAGCCAGAACCGAATCGTTTCACGTCGCTCAGCTTTTTGTTGGGCTCTTTTTTGTTGCCTCGACAAACCGCTATGCTCCTTTCTTGTTAAGGTCTTGATCAACCTTACGAGTATTATATTAATACGAGTTAATTCGTATTTCAACCTTTTTTTCGTATTTTTCTAATATTTTTTCGAGTTATCGTGAAAAAACTGCTAAAATATATGAAAAAAGGAGCGATTCAATATGGCTAGAACTGAACTGACCCCTCAAGATAAAGAATATAAAAAGATTATTTCATCACGGCTAAATGATTTGCTCTCTAGAAGCGGTCGTAAACAAATAGATATAACTAGAAGCGTAGGTATTCCAGCAAGTACTCTTACAGGATACTTTAAAGGGACAAGACTTCCATCGCCAAAAAATGTGGAAAAGCTCGCTGAATACTTTAACGTAGAAAAATCAGATATTGATCCGCGTTTTGGCCGCGACCCCAAGGAAGACGATGAAAAGCCTCTGACCAGAAACCAGAAACTGATTGCTTACTCTATCGATCCAGACATTAGCGATGAAGAACGTCAAGCAATCATCGAAATGGTTCAGGCTGCCAAAAAATTCCGCCGTCGTATCTAGGTGCCCTGCCATGTCTGACTTGGAGATTATTGAGGATTTATATCCTGAGCTGCGGTTCTGGTTTATTGATGTCCCAAGCCCACACTATCACGGCCATATCGAAGGAACTGACGTCTATATCAACTGCAATCAGAGCAACGATGACTGGATCAAGACTTCCCTGCATGAAGTCGTTCACTACAGCTATGATTACTGCAACTTATCGAACGCCCGCAGCGTAAAGACCATGCGTTCCGAAAAATGGGCCGTCTGCGAATCGCAGCGTGTATTTAGAAAGCTGTTTGGAGCACAAGAATAAAAAGATGTATATCGATTAATTCAATACGTCCAGGTGATTAGAAAGGATAACTATATGAACGTTGACAAGCCACGATACACAGAAAACCAGAAACGACAAAAAATTTCAAAATTTAACGATGTTTACTATAATGGCAATCCTGACGATTGGAAAGTATCTCGCTTACCTAATTGGATGCAATCATATGGGTATTTACTTAATAAAGAATTAGAGAATAAACTGCCATCCCATTACAAACGTTTTCATCAAGGGACTGTTGTTATGATTGATTACGGTGTAACAATTGGTAATGAGTTGGGTGGTAAACACTTTGGTGTAGTCCTAAATAATGATGATACAAAATACAAAAGGAAAGTAATGGTTGTCCCATTATCATCTCATCGGCACAGAGGCTATATAGATTTAGGCTATGACTTAATGTCCGGTATAAACGATTTAATTGAATTGCGCAAAGGCGAAGAGCAGAAAAAGATAGATAAACTAATTAATAGATTAAATGAATTCAGCAACACTCATAAAGACAATCACTTCTCTTTTTCAGATGAAGAAATTAAATTTATTAACGATAATGGTGTTAAAAACTTCCCTAAAAATAACTATACTGTTGAACTTAACCTTAGCAAAAATAACGACAAACTAGAATCTTTAATTGAAGATATTAAGCAAATTGACTCTTGGGAACAGTATAAGAATATTTTTAATTTTGTATCGTTTGCAGAAACAGCGCTTACTTTTCAAAAGAGCATAAGTAAGAGCCTTGATGAATTAAAAGATAATCTATTTCAAATGAAACTACTCGAAAAAAAGCTAACTAGATATAATAAACAGTCTTATGCTGTTATTTCTGATATTAAATCTGTTAGCAAATTACGAGTTGCAAAATTAAATCGTTTTACAATTTCAGGAAATGCTCGTATCTCTGCCGAAAATTTAGACAAGATTAGGCAAGGATTTATTAAAACTATTGAATAAAAACATTTCATATGGCATAATATAGCCATCGACAGAAGTGCCGACCATTTAAATGGTCTTAATTTATTGCTCTAATAAGAGCGAGAGCTATATTATTTCGTTTTGAAGTAATATGGCTCTCTTTTTTTGTTTAAAGGTTATTTGGCGGTAATACGTCCAAGCGTGATCGACGTTAAAAGCTATTGGGAGGCAATAAAAATGTTCGATACTCTCTTAGCAATTGTTTTTGGCTGCCTAGCCTGGGGATCATGGCACGAATACACAACCAAGCCGGATAAATATGCCAAGTACAGTTCGTTTGGTAAAAAGGCAGTTGTTGTCGTTTCTGGGCTTTTAGCTGTCATTTTTCTATGCTCAGGGCTGTTTGGCGGCCACAGCAAGAAACAGCCCGCTGCCTACTACAAATTGGGCACGCCGATTTCAAAAGTGGCCAAGAATGCAAAGAGCCATTCTGACGGAGCCTACTATACCGTCAAAGGAAGATCATACGTGCGGTATTATCCAGCTACCAATGCTGACGGCAAAAAAGTTGTGTCAGCCGTTAAGTTCAACTATTTCGAGACTGACAGCGCATCAGTCTCAAACAAAAAGGTACTGAAGGACTATCGTAAAGTGACCGCATCAGATCTCAAAGAAACATCAAAAGATCATTACGCTTCTAAAAAGACTGGCAAGCATTACTGGTCATCCGAAACCAAAGATGATAGTGGCAAAAACAGCCAAGCCATTATCCATATGACATACGACGATCTAAACTGATTGAAAATAAAAAAGCCCTCTCCGAAGAAAGGACGTGATGAAATATGGATCCAAATCAAATAGAAGCATGGAAGAATTTTCTGCCTCAAAGCACTATTGAGTATTTAGTCAACCCAACAGCAAGGACAATTGGCCAGGCGTTAGATGGCGTTGCTACGGCTCTTTGTTGGCCACTATTAAAACTTAGAATTATTCAAACTGTGGGCAGTTGAGGGTAACTCTGATTACTGGATAACTCCTCGTTTCCTATCGATCGATGATCAGATAGCTTCAGAATTTGCTTCATCAATTGATACTCTTAAATCTTTAGGGGTTATAAATGATTTCCTTGATAGGGCTCTAACTGAAGCTAAATACCAAGAGAAATACAATAATATGGAAAAAAACATTGAGAGGTTAAAGCCAATTTTAGGACACCACGAAAAGACAACTAAGTTCAAAAATGGATATATCCAATTATCTAATTTTGGTAGCGACCTTGCTCGTTGCATTTTTCAATAATTAGTTTAATTGCCTCTACTTGTCGCAGATTAAAGACAATCTGTTCATAATGATTTCTTCCATCATATCCTCGGCTAACTACTTCGCCGTGTTGATTAAAATAAACATTTTTTTGCTCACCCATTTATCGTTACCTCGAACATTAGTTTCTTTAATTATAGCATTTAAAATCAGCTGTCCATACAGGTTATTTATAGAATTACGTCCAAACGTGATCGACGTTAAAAGCTACCATTGAGAAGAATAACTATGAAAAAAACAGCCCGGCACAGCGCCGAGCTTAATTTTTGCACATTAATCGAACGTACGTTTAAGAAAGGAAAATATCATCATGGCTTCAATCACAAAGCGTAACGGGAAGTGGCAAGTTCGGGTTGCTTGGCGTGATACGCAAGGCAATTGGAAGAGTCGAAATAAAGGCGGCTTCCCAACTAAAGTAGCCGCACGAAAGTGGGGCATTGAACAAGAGCAGTTATTAGCTAGTGGCCAAATTAATACTTCCAATCCCGAATGGCCGGCTTACTTTCTGGAATGGTTTAACACGTTTAAAAAAGATAAGATTTCAAAATCTACAGCTCGTTTGTACCTTAAAACGTCAGAGCGAATCTCTGACTACTGGGGCCACGCTAAAATTAGCACGGTTAACCGCAGGCAATACCAAGACTTTATGAATCAATTTGGCAAAACCCATGCTAAAGAAACAGTTCAAAAAACTAATTCGATTATTCGAGCGTGTGTTAAAGACGCTATTCTTGATGGCGTCATTGCCAAAGACTTTACCCAACGCGTGGAATTGATATGGTCTAGCGATGGTATCAAGGTTAAATATTTAAATGTGCAGCAAATCAAACAATTAGTAAACTCACTTAAGGACGGTATTACGCCCAGAATGGTTAGTCGTTATATGATAATCACAGCAATTTTAACCGGTATGCGTTTAGGCGAGATTATGGCGCTTAATTGGGATGACTTAAGCGTTAACTTTAAAACCATCCGAATTAATAAATCTTATGACTATGTAAATGGCGGCGAAATTAAAGCACCTAAAACAGAATCGTCTAATCGAACTATTAGGATTAATCAAGGACTCGTTGATCTGCTGCTTAAGCTCAAAGCTAATAATCAAGACATGATTTTTAAAACTAAAATTGGTACAATTCCGGGATCAACGGCAGTCAACAAAACCCTCAAGAAGCATCTTGCCAGTTGTGGCATTGAACGCAATAATTTCCACTTCCATAGTTTGCGCCACTCTCACGTTGCCCTGCTATTGGACAAAGGTGTCGACCTATTTGCTATTAGCCAGCGACTAGGGCACTCTAACATGACAATTACGGCAAAAAAATACGCTTATCTCATTGACGAACATCGGGCAAGATCTAATGACCAAATTGCTCAAGTTCTCGACGAAATAAGCGGTGAAAATAATAAAAATAAAGGTGTTGTTGCACCATTGTTGCACGGTCAAAAATAAAAAGCCCATAACAAGGGCTTTTTAGCTAGTTATAGATGTCTCTGAAAAAGGAGAGTACAGGATTTGAACCTGCGCGCCCGCTCAACACGGGTTCGCCGGATTTCGAGTCCGGTGCATTACCACTCTGCCAACTCTCCATAAGTCAACGCTAACTAGTATAGCGAATTTTTACAGATTTGACAAGAGTGATCAGTAATTATTTTTGAATTTCGGTAAGCCAATTCATAAAGCGCTCTTTTTGCGAGTTGGCTACCAGCCACCAGCAAAGCGCCAGCAACAAGCCAGCCCAGACGTCACTGGCATAGTGAACGTGCAGATAGACGCGCGAATACATAATCAGCAGGATCCAGCCGGCACCAAGCATCCCGCCAAGCAGTCGGCTCCAGTTTGACTTGAGGTGCGGCCAAAGCAAAGCCAAAATCGTTAGGACAAAAATTACGGTTGCAAAGGTATGGCCACTGGGAAAGCTGTAGCCGCCGATCTTTTCTAATCGATGAGCAGGACGCGGCCGCATTACGCTGGTCTTAAAGAAAATCACCAGCAGATATCCTACAAACTGCATGGCGCCATACCACATGCTGCTGCCAAGCTGTTTTTTCCACCATAAAATCAGCATCATTACCAGCGTTACCGGTCCTAAAAACTGGGGCGAGCCTAATGCAGTGATAAAAAGCATAATACGAGTTTTCATGGCGGTAATTGGCATCGTTAAAGCAAACCCAGCCTGGTCCATGGTTTTGATCTGGGAGTCATGACGCAAAACGGCAAACATGAAAGCCAGAAAAAACAAACCGCAGACAACACCAAAATCAATCCAACGCGACTTTTTCATAATCAAAATCCTCTCAAAACTTTGCATCTAAGATAATATTTTACTATTTTTTCATTCCTTTACCAATGCCTAATCCGCGCCAATTATTCCTTCTGATCGTAATTTTGCTAAGTCAACACCCGTTTGACCGCCAAACTAAAAAACAGCCAGATTCGTCAAAGACGCGTCGGCTATTTTAAGATCTTATTACGCCTTTTCAACCAAACAGGCCACGCCCATGCCGCCGCCAATACACAGACTGGCAATCCCGGTCCGTGCATCAAGATCCCGCATTTCATGGATCAGCGTTACCAAGATCCGCGCTCCCGAGCAGCCCACCGGATGACCCAGCGCCAGTGCACCGCCACGCGGGTTGACGCGCCGTTCATCCAGCTTGAGTCGGCGCAGGCAGGCAACCGATTGTGAGGCAAAGGCTTCGTTGATTTCATACAGATCAACATCCTCACGACTGATCCCCGTCTCGTTGAACAGTTTTTCAATTGCATAGGCCGGTCCCAATCCCATGTATGCCGGATCAATACCGACCAGGGTTGTCGCCTGCCACTCTGCTAACGGCTGCAGCCCATATTCCTTGACTGCCGATTCAGAAGCCAGCATGACGGCCGCCGCCCCATCGTTAAGTCCCGAGGCATTCCCAGCTGTAACCGTTCCCTCACTGGCAAAAGACGGCTTTAATTTCTGCAATGCTTCAATTGAGGTGTCCGCGCGCGGTGCCTCATCATCTTTAACGATCATCGTACCTTTGCGAGTCTGAACCTCGACTGGGACGATTTCGCGATCAAAGGCATGATCTTTTTGTGCCGCCACTGCTTTTTGATGACTGCGCAAGGCAAATTCATCTTGAGCCTGACGACTGATTTGATCAAGTTCAGCCACGTTTTCCGCGGTAATTCCCATTGGATAGCCGTTTTCGACATCAATCAAGGCATCTTTTTGCAAGGCGTCAATCAGCTGACCATCACCAAAACGATAGCCGCCACGAGCCTGATTTAAGATATACGGTGCTCGCGACATGCTTTCCATCCCACCAGCAATCACAATGCGGGCCTGATTTGATTGAATCAGACCGGCCGCCAGACTGACACTGGACAGACCTGAGCCGCAGACGTCATTAATCGTAATTGCGGGCGTGGCATAGTCTAGGCCTGCCTTGATCGCGGCCTGACGAGCTGGATTCTGGCCAGCACCGGCTTGAATCACGTTGCCCATTAAAACCTGATCAACGGCCTCTTTGGTTACGCCGCTGTCTTTGACGACGGCGGCAATTGCAGTTGCACCAAGCTCTACAGCAGAAACGCCAGCCAAAGACTTGCCAAATTTGCCGATTGGCGTTCGCCGAGCAGCAACGATATATGTTTTTTCCATCAAATTCCCCCACAGCATGAAATCTTGCAAACGTATCCTAGTTTATCGATTTTCACCGTTTAGTGCAATTAATTGCCCCATAAACTGGTGGCTACCTTTTGAGCTGAGGCTTTATCAATCGCGAATTGTCCAAAAGATGATTAATGATTGTTAATCTCAGCTGAATATATGGTAAAGTTTTTTATGAATACGTGAGGTGAATAATATGTTTTGGATAATTGCAACCGGCTGTGTGCTGCTGGCCGTTTTAATGCCGATATACTGGAAACGTCATCCAGAAATCAAGACCACGCCTAAGGGACTGCGAATCTTTAAAGCAGTTGCCTGGGGGCTGGCTGCCGTCATGATTGTCTGCGCGCTGCTATTTGAGCAGAAATAATCAAACCAGCATCCCGTTGCCAGCCGATTTCAGCAATATAAAAAACAGTGCCATTGCAAGCTTAATCATCAGCCTGCCGTGACACTGTTTTTGATTTGGCTTAGTTACGTTTGCGCAGTTCAGCCCGAATATTGGCAACATCACTGGCTTTACTGGTAAAGATCAAGTGGTCGCCAGGTTCGATCACCGTCGTCCCCCGTGGAATCAGCCACTGCGTCCCGCGGCGAATCCGACTGACCGTCATCTGATCGATAAACGGCAGAGCCTGCAATTGCTGACCTGTATAACGACGATTGCGGACTACGACTTCATAAAGCCCGGCTTCGGTACTGTTAAGCATCGTCATAATAGATGGCGATTCAATCAAAGCCCGTAAGACACTGGTTTGTACGTTGTAGACATTAAAGATCTCAACACCCATCTTTTGCAGCTTGTTGCGCTGGTCCTCATCCAGATTGCGCTGATTTTGACCGGCGATTACGCGGTTGACGTGATGCGCTTTGGCAAGTTTCGCCAGCCGGAAATTCTTGGCATCATCCAGATAGTCAATCGCCATAATGTCACAGTCAAAAAACTTGCCCTTTTCTAAGGCGGCTTCGCTTAGTTCCGGCAGATAGGTCAGATTTTTAACTTCACTGTCATAGGTTTTATAATTGTCTTGACTGTCCGTAACCATTCGTACCTCATACCAGTTACGCGACAACTGCTGAGCGACAGGAACACTGAAGACGTTCGTACCCAAAAAGACGACACGCTGTTTGAGCTTGTCTTCTGGTGCGAGACGGTAGACCGAGTTAAAGACGATTGGCGCAATAATGCAGACAATTACTGCCGCCAAGACAAAGGCATCTGACTGTGTCGCGGTAATGGCATGCAGATTGCGTGCGACCTGCAGCGTTGGCAGAACCAAGGTGATCGTCGTAACCAGCAGGAAACCGCCAGCAAATGCATTCCGCCCATTGAAGCGCTGCCGAAAGACCAGCATTGGCGTAATCTTTGCCAGAATAAAGCAGACTACCAGTACTGGAATCAGCGCCAGAGCACGCGGATTGGTCAGCAGCGTGCGCAGATTCAATCTGACACCGGTCATCAAAAAGAAGATCGGGATGAAAAAGCCGTAGCCGATTGAGGTGAGCTTGTCTTGAGTAGCCTCACTGGGCTCAAGCAGCTTCATTACCATCCCGGCCAAAAAAGCACCCAGGATGTTTTCGGCTCCCACCGTCTCCGCCAGCGTCACCAGCGTAAAAATCAGAAAGAAAGCCAACCGAATGTCCAGTTGTGTTGTTGCTTTGGTAACCTTGTTAAACCAGATAAACGGCTGCTTGAAACGATGCAGCAGCAGAATCGCCGCCAAAAACAGCAGCACGATCATCCATAAGCGCTCAGCATTGCCACCGTTGATCGAGGCATATACCGTCAGTGAAAGCATGGGAACGACCTCGCCTAAGACCGCCGTCAAAAGAATCGTCTGTCCCATCGGCCGGCTGAGGATTTCTTTTTCCTTCAGCGTGGCAATCACTACGCCAAGCGCCACCGTTGAAAAGATGATCGTCGCCAGCAGAACGTCATTGAACATTCCAGTTGCCTTCAATGTCATTCCAAGAATAAACGCCGTCAGCATGATGCCGACAAATGAGGCAACCGCCAGATTAACCGGCGACTTTTTGTCTTTGGGTGCCCCAGGCCGCTTTTTGAACAGGCTGAAGTTGATCTCCATCCCTGACAAAAACATCAAGACGATCACGCCCAGACTCGATAAAAAAGTCAGGTCACGGGTTTGCACGACCAGATTAAAACCGCTTTTACCCAAGATGATGCCCACGATAATCTCAGCCACCGCGGTAGGTACGCTGGCAACCTTAAAGCGCGCCATCAATATTGGAATCAGCAGGGCTGAAAACATAATAATAAACATTGAAAGCTGTTCCATTATTTAATTTCCTCCACTTTTTGTTTAATTTTATTGATTGTTTGGGTTAAAATAAATACATAAAGTTACAAAATCCAAATAAGGGGACCTGAAAATGTCACAAAAACTATCGGCATGTACCAGCATTCTGATTGGTAAAAAGGCCAGTCGCGATGGCTCAATCATGATCGGCCGCAATGAAGATGCCAAGGCAGCCTGGCCAAAACGTCTGGTTGTTCATGCGCGCGGCGAGATGCCATCTCAATTCGTTTCTAAAGATACCAAACTTGAGCTGACGCTGCCTAAGATCAGTGCTCGCTATACGGCAACGCCAGAATGGACCGACAAGTACGGCTTGTTTGAAGAAGCCGGCATCAATGAATACGGTGTAGCCATGAGTGCAACCGAAAGCGCCTATTCCAACGATCTGGTGTTAGGCTATGATCCACTCGTTAAAGAAGGCTTAAACGAAGAGGCCATGGTTACGGTTGTTTTGCCATACGTCAAGACTGCTCGCGAAGGGGTGCAAAGACTTGGCGAGCTGGTTGCCAAATACGGAACCGGCGAAACCAATGGCATTTTGTTTGCTGACGATGACGAGGCCTGGTATCTTGAGACTGGCGCTGGTCACTACTGGGTTGCCCAGCGGATTCCCGATGACTGCTATGCTGTCGTTGCTAATCAATTAGCCATCCAGGAGATTGATTTTAACGATCCAGACAACTTCATGTACCATCCTGGAATTCAGGAATTCGTCGAAAAGAACCATCTCAATCCGCACCCTGGTACCTTTAACTTCCGCCAGATCTTTGGTACGGCTGACCGTTCAGATGCCGTCTATAGTGAGCCGCGCGTTTGGTATGGTCATCAAATGTTCAGTCCCAAAGCTGCGCAAAACGAACAGCCAGAAGCTGCTGACCTGCCGTTTTTGATGAAGCCTGAACGCAAGCTGTCAATTTTTGATGCCCAGGCCTACCTTGGCTCCCATTATGAAGGGACGCCGTTTGATCCAATCGGTACCGGTTCGGATGAAGAAAAGCACCGCTACCGTCCCATCAGCCTGGCTAAAACGCAGGAAGCCCACATTCTGCAGACGTCCCGCGCCTCCAAAAACAGCATTCACTGGATTGCCATGGGGGTCGCCAATGAATCAACGTTTGTTCCATTCTTCAGCAACATCAACGACACTCCAGCACCATACAAGCGAGGCAAGCTGCCGGCTCAGCTCAACTCGGCATACTGGATCTTTAAGCATGCCAGTGTTTTAGTCGACAGTCACCTGCACGATTTTCTGCCAATGCTTCGCGATGTCCAAAAAGACTGCAACGCCAAGGCTATTGCCATGATTCAGGCAACCGACGAAAAGGCAGCTGGTCTGGCCGGCGCCAAACTGACCAACTATTTGACGCGTCAGTCAGAAAACTTCGCAACCGACGTTTTAAACGCCTACCGTCAGCTGAGTCTCGAATTGATCACCAAAATGACTGATTACTGTCCTTTGAATTTTAACACAGATGAAAACCTGTAATAAATAATCTCATCTTGATAAAAGACTGACGGTGTCCTGCACACATGTCAGTCTTTTTGATTATCCAAAGCACTGTGTTTTAAGAATCGCACTCAACTTCTTGACTCTGTGATTAATCGTTTCAGAGTCTGTGGTAATTTCTTTTTTATAACGATTAAATAAGCTAAAATAGTTAAGTATGTTCAAAATGTCTGACTGATGCTGCTCAGTCTGGCAGATTAACTTAAAGCGAGGTTTTTTAAAATGATCGGAATCTGGGCCAACGTTGGCGCGGTAGTTGTCGGTACTGCAATCGGCTGTTTTTTTAAGCAGTTCTTACAGGAAAAATACATTGAGACCCTCTGGATAGCATTAGGCTTTGCTGCTCTTGGCGTTGGACTGCAGTCGGTCATCAGCAACATGCCTAAAAGCAACTACCCGGTCCTTTTTATCATCAGCCTGGCAGTTGGGATCCCGCTAGGCACCTATTGGCAACTGGATGATCGTTCCAACCACTGGCTCAGCACGCGTTTTTCCTCTAAGCTTGGCGAAGGCGTGGCCACGGCAAGCTTTTTAGACTGCATTGGTGCTTTAGGGATCTTAGGACCAGTCGTTGCCGCAACCAATGGCAATCAGACGATGCTTTATACCAACGCCATGCTGACGCTGGTCTGCGGCATTATTTTTGGGACCGGCTTTGGCTGGGGGATGCTTTTGGAAACGCCGATCGTTTTAGTCTGGTTTGGCGGCATCTATTTAATCGCCAAGTTTCTGTCCGCCAGTTTCTTTTCCAATGCCTTCGTAGTTGAAGAATCAATCGTTGGCGGCTTTCTGATTGCCGCGTCTGGCTTCTCGCTGTTAAAAATCAAGGAGTTCAAAACGCTGGATATGCTGCCATCCTTATTGGGACCGCTGGTGTTCTTTTTATTTAAAAACATCTTTTAGCCAAATTGGCAGCGATCGGCTTAAATCTGTTCGGCTCACCTTCATTGATTGAAAAGCCATCACCATTTAAAAACTCGCCTCAAGCGGCTATTATGCCCTTTGAGACGAGTTTTTTTAGCAGTAGCATCCATAAAATGAGTGCCAGCTGTGGTGTACGCGTGGCAGCCAATGCATGGAGCAGCTTTGGCGGTAGTTATAGCCATACCAGCCAGAGTAATGAACATGAACGACAATGACAACCACTACCCGCTTACAGCCAGAGTCAGTCAGTGCGGTTGGTGCCGTAGCCGCTGCACCCATCGTGCCCGCGATCGGTGCCGAATGAAAGGGCGGGCCTTGGCGATGGCTTCTTGGTATACCAAAGCATCACTGGCATATTGTGTTTTTTTACCCTGCATCAAAAAACGCGTACTGAATTCAAAATCTTCTAAATTCATCTGTCAATTGAAAAGCTTTTTAATAAAATCAACTTTTATGATTTTAATTTCATTTTAATATATGCAAATAATTCAGCCTCTTAAATGAATATATACAAACAGTTAACGTTAAAAAAATAATATTTAGTATTCCTACCTAATGTACGAAACGTAAATTAATCAATTCAATTTCTGTAAACAAGCCATGAATTTGCGAATTATTATACAAAGAATAAAAAAGCACCTGAATGATTCAGATGCTTAGTATAGTTATTTAGTTTTGTACAGTAAGTGTTACCCAAACCTATGGCAGACAGCTGACTGCCTGTTTAGTAGCATGCATTGAGGTCAGCTTTAACGAATCATTTACTGTCTGCCCTAAATCATGCCGATCTGATTGAGCAACCCAAGCCTGCTTGTTTGTCTGAACATAGCTCTCGCCAGCCGGGACGTTTCCCAGATCAAGCTGCAGCTGATGGTGACGAACCAAATAGCGAGTTCCAATTTGATCAAAAGCTGCTTGATAGGCTTGCCGATGATTTAAAATTCGGCGCAGTTGTTTTTGATTATCGACCCTAATGTATTTTCCCCGATATCTGCCAGCGCCAAATACCACATACTGGTAGTCATTTGGCGTGCTGGTCAGTTCTGCTTTGGCTGCAGATGATGCTTGATAGCGATAGACGCGATTGACCAACGGATGCGCCTGCATAAATCGATAGCCGCGATACCCCCAAAACGAAACCACTAAACCCAGCAACAATAATAGAATGATCTCGACAAAACGCTGTTGTCTTTTCATTGTTATCCCCCTGTTTATTTAGGTGCCAGACTATGCGTATCCAGTCTGCACGTCACATTTAGAATAACCTTTTGCAGAGGGATTTTGCAAATATAATTTATGGATTGGAAACTGAAGAGCTGTGACTTACCCGTTTGTTTTTACTGTTGACGACATTAGGCTGATCACTGTCCAGTAAATATTCCTCAATCAAACGAATGATCTGGCGATTCTGCGGCAGTGAAGAGTGCTGCGCCTTGCTGCCGGTAACCGTCATCTCGGTATAGTGCTTAACCTGTTTTTGATAGATATAGCGCCCCGCTCTTACGCTGCCTAATTTAACGATGCCGTCTTCAGTATAGGTATCGGCACCAGAAACTGAATAGACATCCAGGCTGGACGGCAGCTGATCACGATGCTTCAAAAAGTAAGTGTACATCTGCGTCGGATTGCTGGTTGAGCTTTCATTAAGATTAAATGGCGAGCCAACCGTCATCAACCGTTTGATCTTTACATAGTCTGAATAATCTGAGTAGTATTTTTCCAGCCAGAGGGTCCAGATCAAGCCACCGTTGGAATGACCAAATGCTTTAAAATTATTGAACTTATATTGATCAATCAGCTCGTTAAAGGCTTCATCAAACATTTTGGCCTGTTTCTTGATGTTGTCATAGCCATCATGATTATTTTGAAAACCCACAACAATAATCGGTTCGTTGTCGCCGCTGCTGATCTTGCCAGTATATGTAATCTTACCGCTGTTGTAGACCTCCAGCTTTAATAGACTGTGCTTGTGACTGGTATCTTTATTAAGCAGCGTCACCATTTCATCAAAGCGATTCTTGGTTGCCGAACTGCCTGGAATCATAATGACCGGCGACATCTGAGCCTTGCTGCGCTGTGCCAGATAATGGTTGTTGTCTTTCATCCAAAAGTAGGCCGGAAACGCCAGGACAATCAGCAAGACTACGACAAAAATCAATAAGCGCATGCTGCGTCGGCGCTCTTTATCATTAATAATCAGCATTATGCCACCGCCTCGATCTGTTGTGTTTTAAGTTCAGCACCAAGCGCCAACCGAACGAATGGGATATATACCCAGACATCAAAAATCAGCAACACCAATGAAAACAGCAGTGCCTCCCAATCACCATTGGAACCGATAAATGCCGCCAGTGGCCCAGGAGTCCCCATTGGCAGTGGATAGGGCGTTGCCGGGATCAGATGCATTAAGGTTGCCAAAGCGCCCAACAAAAGATTAGCCAAAGGCAGCAGGAGATAAGGCAGCAAGAAGACGGGATTTAGGATTACTGGCAGACCGGTCATCAAGCCATAACCGCTGTTAAACAGGGTCGGCAATAGGTTCCAACGTGCCAACCGCTGAATTTCCGGCTGTCGGCCAACAATGATCAGGGCAATCACTAAAGCCAGCATGACTCCATCACCGCCAAAGTTGGCAAATGAGCTGTAAAGCGTAGAAGTTAGGCATTTGTATGGCACGTTCCAGCTTGAGCCATGCTGAAAAGCGTAGTTCAGATTGGCTGCCGCCGCGCCGGTCAATCCCTGAGCAACCGTGTTGATCGTTGGTCCGCCAATGCCCAGCCAGCTCATCAATAACGAAACGGCAATCAAAGGAAGGGCCACCCATAGCGACTGATTACCCTGGCCAAAGTTCTCCAACCAGGTATAGGCAAGATCCAGCCAGGAACTTAACGTCAGCCAGTTGAACAATGCTCCTAAGGCCGCGCCGACTGCCAGCGAAAAAAACAGCGGACGGATAGCATTCAGAGCACGCTGCTGCATTTTTTCCAGCGTCTCAATCGTCTGATCGCTGGGCTCGCCGCCTTTTCCCAGCCAACGATAGACCTGCCCAACACCATAGCCAACGATCAGCGCAAACAACACACTGCGCACGCTCAAAAGATTCCAGTCAAATGAGATCATGTTGGGATTGCTTGTACGCGTATAGCGAAAGGCCAGCAAAAGCATGGTGGCAAAACCGGTCATCCCTGCCATCGGTGCATCCTGATGATAAAGTTTGGCAGTATAGCGGGCCGCAGCATAGGCAGCCATCACGCCAAACATCCCAAACGTAATCTTGGCCAGACCGCCCGTGAGCCCCGTAATACCAGTCCAAAGCCAGTCTGGCATGATGTCGCCCAGATCGGCAACATTAAAGAAAAAACTATCTGTGGCAAAGAAGGCTTTTTTCAGCATCACTGCCAAGGTCCCGACATAGGCGATTGGAAACAGCAGCATCAATGTCTGCCGGGTAATTTTGATAAACGAACGCTGATTGAAACGCACCGTCCATTCCACTAATCTGTTCAGCATAGCTTCACTTCACTTCTTAAAAGATTGTTTAGACTTAGTATAACGCGAACCGGCTGATAACAGCATGTTTGCAAAAATAAAAAGGTTCATGGCTGACGATTTCAGACCATGGACCTTTTTAGCTACCAGCTGGCTTTTTTGACGCCTGGCAGCTGACCTTTGTGTGCCAACTCACGGAAGTTCAGCCGTGACAAGCCGAATTTACGCATATAAGCATGCGGACGGCCATCCAAGCGGTCACGGTGATGCAGGCGCACCGGTGCCGAATTGCGCGGCAGCTTGGACAGACCAATATAGTCACCGGCGGCTTTCAGTTCGGCACGCTTGGCCGCGTACTTTTCGACCAGCGCTTCTTGATGCTTGAGCTTGGCAATCTTAGACTTTTTTGCCATTTTCTACCCTCCATATTTAATGTAGATTTTGATTAAAAATAAGATTTTTACATTTGCATAGTCATTCGTTGGTTATTATGCCAATTTGCGTTTTTGAATGCAAATTTTTTGCCTTACTTTTTGTAATTAAATCAGATTAAATGGGAATCTGGCAAAAAAGCGACCATTAGTTGGTCAATATGTCAGGAACGCTTCTTAACTCGTTTGGCATAAGCCTGGTACTCAGCCAGATAGTCCCATTTGCGATTGATCTGATCAAGCAGCTCTTGATCATGCGTATTGACTCGGCCAGTTTCAAGCGTCCGCTTATAAAGTTCCAGGTAAGGAATATCTGATTCAACAGCCAACTCATACTCTGATTCACGATCATAAGGTACGTGCCGATAGTCTAATTCGGCAATCCCATCATCGTCAACCTCCAAGATCAGATAATGAGCCCGCGTATCGTGCTGCAGCGGCCACCAGCCATTAAACGGCTCCCCGACCGATCCCGGATTCAAGATCAAGCGCTCATCACTGGCATAGCGCATCAGACTGTGATGAACGTGAGCATAGATCGCCACGTCTTGCTGATCGAAATTTTCAAACAGCTGGTCAAAATGCTCGACTGGATTGGTGGGAAACAGTGCCTGCCCCATGTTGAGCGTCGGCAGATTATGCGAAATGCCAAACGTTAATTTGCCAGCCTGCTTTTGAACATGCAGCGGCCAACTGGCAATCTCATCAATCACAGCGGCGGAAACATGCTCGCCAACGTACTGTGCCAAACGAGCAAAATAGATTCGCGAGGGCTTTTCAAGATCCATCTGTCCCCGCACGCCCTTGACCGTTAAATCATCCCAGTTGCCGCGTACCATTACGCTTGGCTGCATTTTTTTAATCAGACGCCAGATCTCCATTACGCCTGGGCCGGGCATCAACAGGTCGCCAATAAACCAATATTCATCAACACTATGGCGCAGACTGTCAGCATACATTGCCTGTAAAGCATGCAGATTGCCGTGCACGTCGGAAAATACCGCGATTCGCTTGCTCATCATGTCACCTCATTATTTATTCACAAGAACAATCATATCAAACCTGACTGACCTCTGAGCAAAAAAATCGAAAAATCATCCTGGTGGACTTGTTTTGCATGACGCTTTCAATGCTAGACTAGATTGGTATGAAATTATATCTTTAATCTACTTTTGTTGCTTGATATTTTATGAAAGGAAGTCTGTTATGTCCGCAACCAATATCGACGCGCGCACTCGCCGCAGCGTAACGATCATCCTGCTGGTTGCCAGTTTCATCAGTCTGGCAAGTCAAACTATGATGGTTACCGCCTTGCCAGTGATTAAAAACGATCTGCACGTTTCGCTAAATGCCGCTCAATGGCTGACGACCGGCTATACGCTCTTGATCGGGGTTATCACGCCATTATCGTCAAACATCTATGAACGCTTTACCAACCGCAGCGTCTTTTTATCAACGGTTGGGACCTTCATCATCGGCACGCTGATTGGCTGCTTTGCAAATAATTTCTGGCTGCTGCTATTGGCACGCTTGGTTCAGGCCTGCGCTGGCGGAATCTTAATGACGTTTCAGATGACGACGATGATTACCATCTATCCACCTGAAAAGCGCGGTTCCGTTTTGGGAATGTCTGGTCTGGTGATTGCTTCTGGACCAGCTTTGGGACCTTCTTTATCGGGACTGATTCTGGAATACTTCTCATGGCGCTATATCTTTATTTTTGTCTTGCCATTAATGATTTTGGTCTGGCTGGGCGCGTTCTTTAAGATGCCCAACTTTTCTCAACCACGCCCCATCAAGATCGATCTGGTGTCGGTCTTGATCTCATTAATCGGATCATCACTGATTTTGGGCAGTCTGACCGTCTTTGAGCTCAACTTGCTGATTGGCCTGGCGATGCTGCTGATTGGGCTGATCATTATCTGGTTCTTTATTAAACGCCAGCTGCGAATGGCCGATCCAATGCTGAAAGTCCAGATCATTCGCTACCCTTCATTTCGAATGATGACGGCAGTCGGCTGCTGCGCATTTATGATTCTGCTGGGAACCGAGCAGCTGTTGCCGATCTTTACCCAAAACGTGATGCATATCGGCAGCTTTGAATCCGGCTTGATTCTGCTGCCTGGCGCCATCTGTAATGCTTTGTTTGCGCCAATTGCTGGTCGGCTCTACGATCAATACGGTCCTAAATGGCTGATAACGACTGGCGGCATCTTGACGCTTTTGGCTTCGATTCCGCTGGTTCATGTCAGTGCCCACATGCCGGTCTGGGTTTTGACCGTTGCCTATATGATTCGATTGATCGGCAACTCATTTTTGTTCAACCCCGCTCTTTCCGAAGCCTTCTCGCAGCTGGCACCTCAAGAAAACAGTCACGGAACGGCTCTTAACAATACGCTGCGGCAAGCCTGCGGGGCAGCTTCAGTCACGCTTCTGGTCGTTATCTCCGGTTTACCGGCTTCTTTGACGATGGGCGTTCGAGCTGCCATGTGGGTAACCGTTGTCCTGGCTGTTTTAATGTTGGTGATCTTTTATCGCTACCTTAGCTGGCAGAAGCATCAGCGGATCTAAGCCTGCTCATTGATTTAGCTATAATCTGATTGGAAGGTGATCTTTTGGAAGACTCAAACATCGGTACCCATCACGAATTACCCAGTAAATGGCACCAGACCTTTTATACGCTTTGGCTGGGCTGTTTTGTTACCGGGATGGGATACTCGATGACAATGCCGTTTATCTCGCTTTTTATCAATGAGCTGGGAAATTTCTCCCGTTTTGAGCTCAACTTGTATTCAGGAATGGCATTTGCCGCCACGTTTATTTCCCAGGCAATCGTCTCGCCATACTGGGGCAGTCTTGCCGATCGCAAAGGCCGCAAGCTGATGTGTATGCGGGCTTCCGGCGTCATGGCATGCACGATTTTTATTACTGGGCTTTCGGTCAACGTCTGGATGATTATCGGCATGCGCTTTTTACAGGGCGCGTTCTCTGGATATATTAATAATTCGATCGCGCTGATGGCCGGTGAGACCCCGCACAGCAAATCAGGCTGGGTAATGTCGGCTATGACGACGGCCTACCGGCAACCTGATTGGACCGCTTTTGGGTGGAGCCTTGTCTGGCGCCTGGGGCTATCGAATCCCGTTTTTTATTACCGGCGGATTGATGTTTGGCGTTTTTATCGCTACTTCATTTTTAGTCAAGGAAAAATTTACGCCGATCAAAAAAGAGAACATGAAGCCAATGCAGGCATTGATGGGCCAAATCGACAACCACCAATTGATCGTGGTTATGTTTATCACAACCATGCTGGTACAATCATCAGTGATGTCGATCAACCCGATCGTATCGCTTTATGTCAAGGAAATGATGCATGATACCGGCAATATTGCTTTTGTTGCCGGTATCGTTGCTGCCACGCCCGGACTGGGAAATCTGGTGGCTGCTTCTAAAGTCGGTCATACCATGGATCGAATCGGCCCCAAAAAAGTTTTGACGACTGGACTGATTGTCGCGGCCGTGCTTTTTATCCCGATGACTTTGACCAATTCGCCTTGGATGCTTGCGTTCTGGCGCTTCTTGCTTGGTTTTGCCAATGCTGCTTTAATGCCGGCTGCGCAGACGATTCTGACGTTGGAAGTGCCAACCGAGGCGTTTGGGCGCATCTTCAGCTATAATCAATCATTCCAGGCTGCCGGCTCTGTCTTGGGCGCGCTGCTTGGCTCAACCATCTCTGGCCTGTTCAGCTATTCAGCCGTCTTTGCCATTACCGGCTGTACCCTGCTGCTGGACTTTTTGCTGGTCTATCTGACACAGCACCGCGCTAAAACTATCAATTAAAGTCAAAAGCATCACTTGACGTTATTGTCAGGTGATGCTTTTTTCTAATATTAATGATACATTCAACCGCCTGCTTCTTTGCTAAGAAACGGGCGGTTTTCATTATCTGGTCTGATTTCAAATACGGCCATTAATCAGTAGCAATAACAGCTAGGAATTGGCGATGCCGTGCATGACCAGACTCGTTCCTTCATCAGCTGCCGTTTGCAGATCAAAATGCTGGTCAAGCAGAACCATCCTGGCCGTATAGCCTAAAAGCGTCGAGATCATCAGCTGGACGATGCTTTGAGTTGCCAGGTCTGCTCTGATCTGTCCTCGATTTTGATAAAATTCAAAAATCTTTAAAAACGGTGCGGCAACCTGTTTGGTAAAGGCAGCAGCCACCTCTTGACGCAGACGTGGCTGTTCTAAAAACGATCCACACATTAACCGAGCAAAGTTGCGATTGTTGTCGACCAGCTGCAGCCGATTCAAAATCATCTCGTGAACCAGATCGCCTAATCCTGGATATTGCCGTACCAAGATCTCCTGTGTAAACTCAGTCGTAACCTGGGGAATTACGAATTCACGGACTGGCGTTAGAATTGCCGTCAAAATCTCTTGTTTGGTCTTAAACTGCTTATAGACCGTTCCTTCAGCAACACCGGCTTTTTGGGCAATCTGCCGCGTACTGGTCTGGTTAAAGCCCTGGGTGGCAAACAGCTCCATACTGGCACGCAAAACCGCCTGCTGACGCTGGGTAATATCCATCTTAGCCAGCATGTTTTCAAAAATATCTTCAGCCATCTCAACAGCTCCTTTAAACTGGACGATATTTTCTTAACGATAACACATTAAGAATGATAAACAAAACTGCAAAGCCAACCAGAATGCCCAGCTCACTGCCAACCTGCAAAAGACCAGCACCTTTTTCAATGAGGTTGGTCATTGCCGTTGAGCCATAATAAAGCGGCGCACAATAGCCAATCAGCTTTAGCCAGTACGGCATGGTATCAAACGGAATCAGCCCAGAAAACAGAATCTGTGGAATAACGATGATTGGTACAAACTGCATCATCTGGAATTCTGATTGAGCAAATGCCGAGATCAAAAGGCCTAAGGTGAGCGCAACCAACGCAACAAGAATATTGGTTAAAAAGACGCCGCTAAGACTGCCCAAAACCTGCATTTTAAAAATCCAGATGCTAAAGCCAACGATAATCAAGGTCTGCACGATCGCAAACGTGCCATAGCCAAGGATATAGCCGCCGATCAATTCACCGCGACGAATCGGAGTTGCCAAGACCCGATCCAGCGTGCCGCGCGTCCGTTCTCTGAGCAGTGCAATTCCTGAAATCAAAAAGACAAAGAAGAACACGACAAAACTGATCATAATTGGAAAAATCGCATCGAAATAAGTCGAATCGGCACTGCCATATAGATACTTGACCGCAACTTTTTTCTCGGCCGTTGACTGACTGCCAACTGACAGCTGCCTGCCTGTCGCTGGTAATTGAGCAAGCAGTGTTTGGAGCATTGCCTGCTGCTGTTTGATTATTCGCGTCTGGTTCTGCAGTGCCAGTTTGATCTTTGCCAGACTGAGACCTTGGCGAATCAGCTTGCTTTGCGATGGGTTGCTGTTTGCCAGCGTCAATGTCAAGCGACCGTGTTCTTCTTTTAAAACACCAGCGTAATCACTTTTCCTGATCAGCTGGCGGGCCGTTTGCCGTTCGTTTTTGGCAAGTTTGACGACCTTGAGATGTTTGGTGCCGTCAACTGCCTTAACCAATGAAGCATCGACATTCTGTGTCGCCAGGACGGTCGTTTGCGTGGCATTGGTCTGAAACATCGCCCAAATCAAAGACAACATCAGCAACGGTCCAAACATCATTAAAGCCAGCGTGCGTCGATCACGCAGCATTTCCAAAATAACTCGCTTAAAGACTGCTAAGATGCGCATCTTGAATCCTCCCTGCTTTTAAGAATACTTCTTCAACGTTATCAACGGCATACCGCTGTTTCAGATCAAGCGGTGTGCCGGCAGCAATCGCCTCACCATTTCGAATCATCAAAAGCTGCGTGGCCTGTTCAGCATCCTCCATTACATGCGTTGTCATCAGAATCGTTTTGCCGGCTGCTGCCAGCTGCTTTAACTCCTGCCAGATCTGGATCCGCAGCTCGGGGTCAATCCCCACGGTCGGTTCATCCAAAATCAAAAGCTCACTGGTTCCCAACAGCGTAATTGCCAATGAAAGCCGCCGCTTCATACCGCCAGAAAAGTCAGCCACGCGTCGATCCAGAAACGACTGCAGACTAACCACCCGCGCAACTCGCTCAATCTCTGCAACAGTCTGCTGACGCGGCATTTTGCGCAGGCTGGCAAAGAACTGAAGATTTTCACGGGCTGTAAGCGTATCGTATAGAGCATCCGTCTGTCCCATATAGCCAATCTTTTCCAGCAGGTGTCGATTCGGCATGGCTTGGCCAAAAACGCGTACCGTGCCGCTCATTGGCTTGATCATCCCCATAATTGCCCTAATCAAGGTGGTTTTACCCGAACCACTGGGACCAAGCAGCCCAAGAATCTCACCAGGACGAACGATAAGATTGATGTTTTTGACTACGGGTTTTTGCTGATAGCCAATCTGGAGGTCGGTAATTGCAATCGTATTTTCCATTGTTTCCCTCTTTTCATGAAGTGAGTATGCACTCATTATAGCGGACGTCAAAGTGAGTCGCAACTCACTTTTCAGCAAAAATTAAAACGGCTGGTCGTCGAATGCTTTAATCTAGTGAATCGCTCAGCAGCATGTTTCTGTTGACCTTTTTTTGCAGCCACTAAAAAAAGCGAATGACCGCCAAAAAAGTCACTCGCTCTCGGAATTAGGAAAATTTGAAGTGTGCCAGCGCTTGCCGACGCTGACAACTAATTAGAAGTCTTCGTTCGCAGATAGATTTCTAACTATACGTAATATTATACGAATAAAATCATTGCTTGTCATTAGGCATGTCAACTAAAATTTTCCATTGCACTTGTTTTATTCGCCTAATTCGCCTGGGTCATCATTGCCGCGCAAAAGCCGATGGACGCCTAGAGCCTGGTAGAGCTCGAACGATTCAGGCATGACGCCGGGAACAAAGCCAAATCGATTGCTGATCTTATTCAGCCGGTATTTGATCGTATTTCGGTGAACGTAAAGCAGATCACCAGCCTGCTCTATATTCTGCGGCGTGTCAAGCAAAAAGGCCATTAGTGTTTCTACCAGATTATGCTGCATGGAGTCCAACCGTTTTTGCCAACGAATGACCTCAGTGCCTTCTTCCTGCAGCTCTCTTTGACAGCCCCGCGCAAACTCTAAATCAGCCTGATTCAAAAACAAGCGATATGGCAAGATCGTACGGGCTGCTGGCAGGTATTGAGTGACCAGCTGATACAGTCTTTGAATGCCACCAACGCCATCAACCAAGGCGGCTTCGACTACGACACATTGAGCAGCCAATTGATGATCGTCCTTCTTAAAGTCAGTTTCCCAATTCTGCCAGTTTTGATAGGAAGGCGTCTTTTCCAACAATACGATCAATTGGTCATTATACCAGTCACTGATCAGCTGGTCGGTATATTGCTCAGTCAGTTGATCAACCCATTTTTTCATCTTAGCTTTGTTAACATCATTCGGACAGCTGACAATCAAGGCAGCCTGCGTATTTTTAGGCTCAAAACGGTACTGGCGACCAAGTTTGGCGGCCCGAACGATCTGTCCTTGAATGATGGCGCGAATCAGATTTTGATCATCCTGATTCTGCCCGCCCCAAAGATTCAAGGCCGTCTGCAGCGTTTCAGCCACTCGCTCGCACGTCAGATTGGTTACCGTCTGGCGGCCAACGAACAAGACCGTCTCCTCACTGTTTGGCAAGCGCCAATGCGTAATCTTCATACCATCAGATGTAGTTACCGGCAGCTCGCCATTCATATTAATTTTTTCAACCACGTTCAAGAGACTTTCCCAGTTGACAACCGCTTCTTTAGGCCAATTTTCACGATACACGATCTCGCCTTGGTCATCGATAACTGCCAATGAAGCCTGTATCTGTTCGGCCAAAAGCTTTAGGACCTCGCCAACGCTGCGCCGATATTCCGGCATTGCCGAAACGCGACCGATAATTGTCGGTGCAAAGCTGGGATGACGCATCCGATCTTGGAAAATCGCAAACATGATTTCAGAGATAACGGCACTATAGATCATGTTCTTTTGCGTTTCCTGGGCAAAAATCATCAAGAAGTTGAGACGATCAGCCGTTTCCTTGATTTCAGCAGGGAGACTTGGTACCCGCTCGCCAACATAATAAATTACCACGCCAACACAACCAGTTTTGGCCAGCTGTTCGATTTTAGTGCAATCCGTTACCAGATCATAGTTGTCTTGTTCAATTGAGGTCAGCAGCAGCTGTTCATTAGCCGAATTTTCCGGCTGATAGAGTTCTCGTTGGGCCACCGACGTCGCTGTAAAGTCGATTACCGATACTGTTGAAACTATTCGATCCAGCCCTGCTTCGCCTGCTGCGATGTGTGATCGCGACAGGGTTGGCAGTTTCAATAGGTCGCGAACCCGGACACTCATATTCTCCACTCCCAATTCTAAATTAAAAAAATATTAGAATTATGATACCATATTCTAAATAAATCCGCAATTTCTCATTTAATAATAAAAAAAAGACCGTTAATTGTCAATTTAACCAGACAAGTACGATCTTTAACATTATCGTTAATTTTTAAAACTGTGAACCGGTGCCGGAATCGTGCCGCCGCGACTGATCATGGCTGCTGAAGAGGCATGACTGACATCCATGATTGGCGCATAGCCCAGCAGACCACCAAATTCAACCGTATCGCCAACCTTTTTGCCAGGAACCGGAATGACTCGGACCGCCGTCGTTTTGGCATTGATCATCCCAATTGCGGCTTCATCGGCAATCATCCCGCTGATAGTTGAAGCTTCGATATCACCCGGTACCGCAATCATATCAAGCCCGACCGAGCAGACCGCCGTCATGGCCTCTAGCTTGGAAACGTTCAAGTAGCCAGCATTCACGGCTTTGATCATCCCAGCATCTTCAGAAACCGGAATGAAAGCGCCGGAAAGTCCGCCGACATGACTGCAGGCCATAATGCCGCCTTTTTTAACAGCATCGTTAAGCATTGCCAAAGCTGCAGTCGTTCCATGCGCGCCAACGCTTGAAAGCCCGATTTCTTCCAAGATTTCGGCAATTGAGTCGCCAATCGCTGCCGTGGGGGCCAATGAAAGGTCAACAATTCCAAATTTGGCGCCTAGACGCTTGGCCGCCGTGGTACCAACCAATTGCCCCATCCGAGTAACCTTAAAGGCCGTCTTTTTGATGGTTTCGGCTACGACGTCCATTGATTCGCCCTTAACCTTTTCAAGGGCTGCCTTGACAACCCCTGGACCCGAGACTCCACAGTTGATGACGACATCCGATTCGCCAACGCCATGAAAGCCCCCTGCCATAAACGGATTATCTTCGACCGCGTTGCAGAAGATCACCATCTTGGCATTGTTCATGTAGTCCAGTTCGGAAGCTTCTTTAACAACTTCCCCCATTTCCTTGACGGCATCCATGTTGATCCCCGTTCTTGTGGAGCCAACATTAACGGATGCACAGACCAGGTCAGTCTGCGTCAAGGCTTCAGGCAGCGACTTGATTAGCGTCTTGTCGCCATTTTGGTAGCCCTTTTGAACCAGTGCTGAATAGCCGCCAATAAAATCAACGCCTACCGTTTTGGCAGCTCGATCCAAAGCCAGGGCATACTTGACATAGTCGTGATCACCAGAGGCCGCGGCAATCAATGAAATCGGCGTCACCGTGATACGCTTGTTGGCAACTGGAATTCCGAATTCAGTTTCGATTTTCTCGCCAACCCGCACCAGATCCTTGGCCTTTTTCGTAATCTTGTCGTAAATTTTTTGACAGGCCCGATCACTGTCGCTGTCGATACAATCAAGCAGCGAGATCCCCATCGTAATCGTTCGCAGATCAAGTTTTTCCTCAGAGACCATGCGAACCGTTTCCATAATCTTTTCAGTTTCCAAAACAGGCCTCCTATAGCTGGTGCATAGCGTCATACATTTCTTGGTTGCGAATGTTGATGTCGACGCCCAGTTTGGTGCCTAAAGCATCCAGTTCTTGGGTCAGCTTTTCAAAATCAGCAGCATCATCGTCTACATCGACCATCATCATCATCGTAAAGTATCCATCCATAATAGTTTGAGAGACGTCTACGATATTAATGTCATTTTGAGCCAGATAGCTGCTGACCCCTGCAATGATCCCGGTTTTATCCTTGCCAATCGTGGTTAAAATCGCCCGCATAATGTTCCTCCTAAAATCTGCTTAGAAAATGATTATATTTATCTTAACATATTGAACGAACATTTTTAACCATTCAATCATTAATAGAAGTGAATTTTAATGATTTTTAATAGCGTTCCGATATTTCAGACGGTTAAATCAGAAAAACACGAATGTTATCGCTGTAAAAGACTATTCACCTTTAAAACGGCGAAACGCTTGGCCAAACCGCAGCTTGAACCTAGCCAACAGCTTAGGATCCAGCTGCATTGTTGAAATCAGCGGACTGGCTGGATCATCAGCATCTAATGGCGCCATAATGCCGGTAGTCAATGGCCAAAAAAGTGCAATCTCATCGGGCAGATTCGGATCATCGGGATGGCTGGCCACGTACTCATCGAAAAACAGCGCGATTTGCTGCGTCTGCTCCATAAAATCATACATAGCGGATTCGACTGCCCGCTGCTCGGCATTCTGACGATAGATCACCGCACTGCGCTCCCAGTCATAAAGTCCTGATTTGGTAATCTCATTGAATAAAACAGCCAGCCCGGCCATAAAATCAGTATCATCATCGATTGCTACGCGCATCCCCAAAATCTCAGCATAGGAGAGCTCCGCTACGCCAATCATCTCTTCATCAGCAACCGGATTATAGATCGTGATCGTCCAGCGAGAATCAAATTGATCCGGCTTGGCACTATAATCAACCTTTAAAATCTCATCACTGGCAACCGGCTCTTGATTGATCAGTTCCGCAATCACGCAGCGCGCCATAAAAATACCAATCAAAGTTGCACTGTCAGGCAGCGGCAAGCTCGTGTAGTCCGCCAGATCATCCTGCAGGTCCAGCAATTCGTTTTGATATTTGCGAATCATGGCAGCCTGCTGTTCGGAAGTTAAAAAATCGTTTCCCCATTTACGACCTAATTCATATAAGTAGACATCACTGTTAAGCATTCGGATGATGTCTTGCCAAGTTATCGTTTTCAAAGCTTTCACCATTTTCTTTTCCTAATTCTGGGTTGGTATCTCATTTTAACACGTTTCCCAATTGCGAACAAATGTTTGAGGAACAAAAAAAACCAGACCGCTCTTTTCGATCTGGTTTGAATTTAATAGTTTTATCGCTGATAGACAACCTTACCATCAACCAGCGTCAGATCAGCCGTGCCATAGACCTGCTCACCGGTAAACGGATTGTTGACGCCTTTGGAAAGATAATCAGCTTCATTAAGCGTTCGCTGCGTGGTCAAGTCGAAGATCACGATATCGGCTGGCTTGCCCGGTTCCAGATGCCCAGCTTCATGCAGACCAAAAATGTCAGCTGGGTTGGTGCTCATCCAGTTCAGCAGCTGTTCCAAGGTGCAGATGCCGCCCTTGACGAATTTGGTATACATCATCGGAAAAGCCGTCTCACTGCCAGTAATACCGTTAGCTGCCCCCCGCATGTCATCTTTTGGCTTTTCAGCTTGTGAATGTGGGGCATGGTCAGTCGCAATCATGTCAACCGTACCATCAAGCAGTCCTTCAATCAGCGCCTGCCGATCATCTTCATGACGCAGCGGCGGATTCATCTTGTAATATGAGTTATTGGCCGGGATGTCTTGATCAGCCAGCAACAGATGATGTGGTGATGCCTCACAGGTTACGTTGACGCCCTGTGACTTGGCAAACCGTACCATCGCAACGCTTTCCTTGGTAGAAACGTGACAGATATGGTAGTGAACCCCCGTCGCGTTGGCTAAGACCAGATCCCGAGCCACCTGAGCCGATTCCGAAACGCTGGGTGCACCCGGCAGTCCTAGTTCTTCAGCTCGTTTGCCAGCATTCATGATCCCGCCAAACAGCAGCGAATCATCTTCAACATGCGCCGCCAAGATCATCTTTTCTTTGGCGATGCCTTCCATGGCTTGATACATGGTGCCAGCCGTCTGGACACCGCTGCCATCGTTGCTGAAGGCATAAGCGCCTGCCTGCTTGAGGCCATGAAAGTCAACCAGTTCCTCACTGGTCCGTCCATGTGTAATGGCACCATATTGAAAAATGTGGACGACCCCTTCTTTTTGATTCAAAGAAGTCTGTGCTTGCATGCGTGCTGGCGTGTCAGGTACCGGATCAACGTTTGGCATGGCGCCAACCGTGGTAAAACCACCATGAGCAGCTGCCTTGCTGCCGGCTTCGATCGTTTCCTTATAGGTTTGACCCGGTTCTCTGAAATGCACGTGAACGTCAACCAGTCCTGGTGCTACTAATTTGTTGGTGGCATCAATCGTTTCATCGGCGGCCGGCAGATCGTTGCCAATTGCCTGAATCTTGTCATCAGCAATCCGGACATCCGTTTTAACCAAGTGGCCGTTTACAAAGACCGTACCACCCTTGATCAGTTTTGTCGTCATCTTATTCCAAACCACCCAACTTACGACCGCGCAGAACCGCTTCAATCATTGCCATCCGCATAAAGACCCCGTTTTGCATCTGACGGAAGAAGACGGATTTAGGCGCCTCAACCAGTTCACTGGCCAGTTCAACGCCACGGTTGATTGGACCTGGGTGCATGATGATGGCATTGTCTTTCATCTTATTGTAGCGATCTTGGTTCATGCCGTACTTTTCATGGTAGGCTTCTTTGCTGAAGTCCTTTTCGTGAGCATCATCATTGGAAAGCCGTTCATGTTGAACCCGCAGCAGCATGATGGCATCCATCTCGCCAACCAGTTCGTCAACCGGCTTGTATTGACCATACTGTGTAAAGTCTTCATTAAACCAGTATTCTGGACCAGAGAAGTAGACTTCAGCTCCCAGCTTATTGAGCAGCTGAGCATTGCTGCGGGCAACGCGAGAGTGGCTGATGTCACCGATAATGGCAATCTTTAGGCCCTTAAAGGTACCAAACTGTTCATGGATCGTCATCACGTCCAGCAGACATTGTGATGGGTGTTGGCCCGAACCATCACCGGCATTAACGATTCCAATGTTAGCCTGTTCGTTTTCTTTGGTGTCGATCAGTGGCTGGTAGTAGTTGTTTTCACTGTGACGGATAACTGCCAGATCAATTCCCAGCGCCGTCATCGTCAGCATCGTGTCGTACAGCGTCTCACCCTTTTTAACTGAAGAATGCGTTGGATCAAATGGAATCTCCGTCAATCCCAGCTTACGTTCAGCTACGGCAAAGCTGGTGTGCGTCCGCGTAGAGTTTTCAAAAAAGCCGTTAACGACATAGACCGGTTTGTTCAGCTTTGGTACGGCACCACCACGCTTGAAGTATTCAGCACGAGCAATCAAAGCGTTGACTTCATCAGCTGACAGATCTTCTACGCTGACAAAGTTTTCTAAGCGGACAAGGTTCATAGGTTCTAACATTTTGACAAAATCCTTCCTTAAATTCACGAGTAACCGTTTGGACGCTCACTGTCGTCCTTTAAATGGCGGATCAAAAATCCTCCTTTGTGAATTTGTCCTTAAAAAAACGCCACCCTTATCTGAGGGCAGCGTTCAACGAAAACAGCATTCACCATGCCGCAATTTAATTCGTTTCCTTGCTAGCCTCTCTGGACTAAACTTAAAGGACATTCATTCATCGCAAATAAAGATACTCGCTGTTGGTTGCTTTGTCAATTGCGTTTTTTGGGTAAATCGTTATGAAAATTCAGCTTTCTCGTCACTAAATGCCGTTATGTCGGCGATTGTAACTAATTTGCAAAAAAATCAATCACAGCGGCCAACCGGTACTGACCGTTTCATTAATCGCTTTATCATCTTTTTTTAATATTTTTCAGCATTTAACTGTACTTTTTCTGATTAAGTATGATAAGTTCATTCTAATAAGATTTTTGCAAATGGGGGACTTTTCTAATGAAACCAAAAATTGCGATTCCAGCCGCAACCTTGACTGAAGCCACCAACGTCATCAACGAGCGCAATGCTCCATTTGCGCCGCGGCCGATTATTGAAGCCGTTGTTAAATCAGGGGGCGTGCCGATTATTTTTCCAAGCGTGCAGCCCGACTTAGCGCCTGAATATCTCGAGACTTTTGATGGGATTGTCTTTGCTGGCGGGGCCGATGTTGATCCAACATTTTACGGTCAAGAGCCACACATGAATCTGGGAATGACCTACCGTAAACGAGACTTGTTTGAGATTGCGCTGCTCAAGGGGGCGGTTCAGTCCGGCAAGGCCATTTTAGGAATCTGCCGCGGTATGCAGCTGATCAATATTGGACTGGGCGGAACCGTGTATCAAGACCTTTCTGAGAATCCAGACGCTCATTTAAAACATGTTCAAGGCGCCCCAGGCAATCTGCCTTCGCATCATATCGATGTTGACCTGGACAGCCGCCTCTACAAGCTGATCGGCAAGCATCCTTACATCAACTCGCGACACCACCAGGCCATTGATCGGGTAGCGCCTTCGCTTAAGGTCGCTGCCCGCGCGCAGGATCTAGTCATTGAAGCCTTAGAATCAAATGACAGTGATCAGATTCTGGCCGTGCAGTGGCATCCTGAAAACATGTACAAGCATTACCGCGAATCACAGGCCTTGTTTGGCGACTTTATCCGCCGCTCAGCCAAGGTGGCAGCCAAGCGTCATCATACCGATAATCAAAACAACTAGCATAAAAACGACACTGCGCAAGCTTCAAGCTGGCAGTGCCGTTTTTTATGTCTAATCTTAAATTCGTCTATTTATCAAGTTCTCGCTTCAGCTCGTCGGCATTTGGAATATGATCACCGGCAAATCCCTGGAACGGATGCAGCGATTCCATGGCCGCTTCTTGATAGCGACGCGCCCGCCGCAGTGCATAGCTTTCTAAAGAATCATTTTCGACGTAGTTCATCAGCTTAGCACTCGGTGTGGTTTTAGGATTGATAACCCGGTCTTCCAGATCTTCCAAAATCTCAGAAAATTCTGGTCCCAGTTGAATCTGGTTGGCATAGCGCTCCAGACTCTTGATCATTGCCAAAGCCTTGTTTTGATAATGGCAAGGTTCAGTTGGCAGTTCTTTAGCCACCACATCATTCATCTCGTCGGCATTATCCAGGACTCGATTAACCTCAGCAAGCGGCAGGGCTGGGTGCATAATAAAATAACTGGCCAGCAGACGAATAAAACGCAGCGTATCCGTTCTGACACCAACTGAACTGCTGGGATCCAGATCCAGCATGCGCAGCTCAATATATTCCACCCCAGTCTTGGGCAGCTCTTTTAGGTTGGCATTGCCCTTGAACCGCACGCTGCCATGAAATTCATAATCTGAGGTCAAAATTCCCTGCTTAACCCCATCTTCAATTCGATCAACGTAGCTTTGGACATCCGTATAGTCACCTTGAAATTTGGTCCCAAAACCATATGAGCTTTGGCGAATGCTGCGAACTGGATGGTCAATCCCCTGCCCTTTTTCAAAATAGTTGGCCTCAGCAATTGGGCTGGCACCAAACAGATAGGTAATAAACCAGCGATAGCGAACGAATCCTTGCGCCAAAACCGCGTACAGATAGTTGCGTACTGCTTTTTCGTCCTTAAACTTATCGGGAAAGCCTGCTTTGACCAGATCGATAATATGCTGATCAATGCTTAGATTAATGTGTACTCCGCATGGCGTTCCCTCTGAATAGCTGTGACGCTTGGTCCATTCTTTCAAATAGGCCTCTTTTTTTGGTCCCATCTTTGCCAAACGCAGCTGTGATTTATCAGCTGGCAGCTTAGGCGGCATTGACAGTGGCCAGAGCAGTTCACCAGGAGCCAGGGCCGCACGCAGAGCATTATTGATTTTATAAAGATAATGCATTGCATCCAATGAGTGGCTGGCAGCCGGTGTTACCATTTCAGGCATCGTCTCCAAATAGTCATTGGTCAGCCAAGGATTGGTCTTTTCATCGCCAATCGCGGCCGGATACGGTTCTTGACTGACATTGCCGGTTTCATCCACGCGCTGCATCTCGACTTCCAATCCCATTGTAAAATCAGAAGTCTTAGCAACGGCCTCATTATTAAAAATGAGTTCACCAATTTGACTGAACATAATTAGAATTCCTCTCTTAAATTAAAAATTTCTAATATTATACAATCAATCTTCTTAATTTTACAAGTAATAATTAGTCACTTGATTAACTTTAATAACTATAATATTTTTAATTCTATGGATACTAAATCTGATTTTTAATTGCTCAATTAGTTGATTTAGCATATAATCTTACTGTTGCTCTAAGAATAACAGGAGATACTTTAATGAAAAAAACGTTGCAGGAATTCAAGGAATTTATTTCACGCGGCAATGTCATGGATATGGCCGTCGGGGTAATCATCGGCTCGGCCTTTACGTCAATCGTCAATGCGCTGGTTAAGAATCTGATCAACCCATTGATTGGGATCTTCTTAGGCAAGATTGATCTTTCTAATCTGGTCTTTAGTTTTGGCGACGCGCACTTCCGCTATGGGGCCTTTTTAAACTCGGTCATCAACTTCTTAATCATTGCCTTTGTTGTCTTTTTATTGGTGAAGTTTGTCAATAAGCTGATGCCAAGTCACGATGAAGCACCAGCTGATCCTGAACCAAGTGCTGAGGAAAAATACTTAGCTGAAATCGTTGAGCTTTTAAAAGACAAGCAGAAATAATCCAGCAGCCAAAAACACGCTGTTCTAGCCATACCAAGGTTAGGACAGCGTGTTTTTCATTATGTTATCGTGCAAAAGCTGCTGATGGATAGTTCACCTAAACTATTTGGACATCAATCTTTCAATAGCGAATTCGTATTTGACGCTTTCATAAACATAAAAAACATCGGTGATCATTTACTGATTGCGTCGTTTTACATTTTTGGAGAAAAAGAAAAAATCGTTCAACCCCATTATCATAACGTGGCTGAACGATAATAAAATGGCTAGTGGCGCGGGACGGAATCGAACCGCCGACACACGGAGCTTCAATCCGTTGCTCTACCAACTGAGCTACCGAGCCATTTACGGTCCGTACGAGACTCGAACTCGTGATCTCATCCGTGACAGGGATGCGTCCTAACCAAAACTAGACCAACGGACCAAAATTGCGGGGGCTGGATTTGAACCAACGACCTCCGGGTTATGAGCCCGACGAGCTACCAGGCTGCTCTACCCCGCGATAATAAATTAAGTGACCCATGCGGGATTCGAACCCACGATACCAGCGTGAAAGGCTGGTGTCTTAACCGCTTGACTAATGGGTCATGATCATAAAAGCAACTTTTGCAAGTTATGGGTCTAAGTGGACTCGAACCACCGACCTCACGCTTATCAGGCGTGCGCTCTAACCAACTGAGCTATAGACCCATTTATCGCGGCAGGGGGGATCGAACCCTCGACCTCCCGGGTATGAACCGGACGCTCTAGCCAGCTGA